>OHKK01000015.1_pt1 | contig 192499 bp, 185 predicted proteins | sample 1568811 | NCBI WGS metagenome assembly OHKK01 (sample SAMEA3879568, study PRJEB24766) | human gut metagenome | biome: human-associated habitat; feature: feces | place: USA | collected 1985/1987
GCGGAATTGGCAGACGCGCTAGACTTAGGATCTAGTGTCCATGACGTGCAGGTTCAAGTCCTGTTATCCGCATTTGCAGAGACATTGCCGGTTGCAGGCAGTGTCTTTTTTGATACCAAAGTATGCAAGAGAAGTTGCCGGTTGCCAAAGCGCCCGTAAGGAGCTGCCGGTGGTAGATCCGGTAGGTGGCAAGTTCACTGTATAGCAAAATAAAAATCCTGAAGTTTTTCTTGATTAGAACTTCAGGATTTTTGTGTATAGCTTCTATATTATTTGATTATAAATTTACGTATGATACAGCTTACAACTCCGGCGATACAGATCGGAAGCAGTGTGTCTTTTAATCCGCCGTATACAGTCAGAGCATTATGAATACCCAGAAGTGCGGCAGGAGCCTGTGGGATGAGTACGGCAAACATTGCGGACAGATATGATCCGACAGCAATGATAATAAAGGATGTAAGTCCACGCCCATTATCAATACTGTTTCCTCTGCGTCCCTGTTTCTTGCTTCCTCCGAGAACGCAGAAAAAGATGATCACTTCATAGAGCAATAATACCGCACCAACCGCGAGATATGCGATCAGTTCCTGATCCGCTGATGTTAAGCGGGAAACAATATTGCCAAACGAACCGGCATTGGCCAGAAAATGCAGTCCCAAAAGATAGATGATCCAGGCAATCAGCAGAAGTGTTCCCATTCTTAACAGAAGATTGATGAATTTGAATAGGATCTTTCCTCCGGCTTTAGCGGTTTTTGCAACCGGTTTTGCAACATTTGGAACTTTTACACCACGATTTTTGCGGCTTTTTTTCTCTTTCTGTCGGTTGTTACGAGGATCGTCGCAGTCGTCTTCATACTCATTATCGTAGTCGTCTTCATATTCATCATCGTAAAGGTCATCATCCAGCTCGTCAAAGATGTCGTCATCATAGTAGGCGGTATCAAAGAAGTTATCTTTTTTACTTTGTTTTTTGTTTTTCTTACCAGCCTTCTTATTTTTATTCTTTAATTTCTTTGTTAGTCTGTCGTAATCATTTTTTTTGATGTAATCTGTATGATCAATATCCGATAATCCTGATAGTACATCGCGGTAGTCATCGTCATCATCAATAGAAATATCAGGAAGATCACCTTCGTAGATCACTTCGAAATCGTCGTCGAAGATATCGGAAGTAGATTGTGTTTTCTTCTTATTACTTAAACTCATTATTAGTCCCTCCTATTTATACCCATCTCTTATTCTATAATGTTTGAAAAAAACTCTCAAGAGTGGTCACAGAATATTCACGAAGTTGTAAGAAAAACTTTAGATTTGTATTACATGCAATAAAAGCTTAACAGATATGAAAAGATGTTTATTGAGAAATAAGAAAGAATCACGTATAATGAAGTTTATTAATATAATGATACGGGGATAAAATGTCTTTTGATCCTATTATCATATAATAAAAAGGAGAGAGTATATTTGACAGAGTTTTATTATTTTGCATTATCATTTTTTGTATATGGATTTCTGGGATGGTGTACGGAAGTTGCATATGCAGCTGTGAAACAGGGAAAATTCGTGAACCGAGGATTCTTAAACGGACCGATCTGTCCGGTATATGGAATCGGAGTTGGTGTTGTAGTACAGTTTCTGACACCGGTTGAGAATAATCTGGTATTATTGTATATCAGTTCGACCATACTTGTGACGGCAATAGAAGGAATTACCGGATTCCTGCTGGAGAAGATTTTTCATAATAAATGGTGGGATTATTCAGACCAGCCATTGAATATCGGTGGATATGTATGCGTGTTGTTCTCATTGATATGGGGCGTGTTCTGCGTTCTGATCGTAAAAGTGATCCATCCGCTGATCTACAAGGTGTTGACAATGATTCCATTTGTTCTTGGAATTATAGTTATGGCATGTCTGGCTGTCGGACTTCTGGCAGACCTGTATGTAACAGCTTCCGCTATTCTGAAGATGAACCGCAAACTTGAAACGATGGAGAAGATTGCAGCCGAGCTGAAAGATCTGTCTAACAAGGTCGGAGAGAATATCTATGAAAATGTAATGGAAGGTATGGAATTCCAGGAAGAGAAGAAAGAGCAGCTTGGTAATGTAAGAGAAGAGCTGAAGGAACGTCTGGAGGAGCCGAAGGCAATCGTGAATGGTCTCAGAGACGGAGTAAAGGAACGCCTGGAAGAACCAAAAGCCCGTATGGAGAAACTGGCTCCGAAGATCAATGTAGAAGAGATGAAGGCCCGTATGGAAGAGTTAAAAGCAAAATACGAAGAGATGGCAGAGAACCGTACAAAGGTTGGCGAACGTCTTGTGAAAGCGTTCCCGAAGATGCAGGTAAGGCAGCATAAGGAGATATTTGAGGAGCTGCGGGAGCGGGTGCGGCGGAGTAAATAAATGGCTATTTAGTTCATCAAACCGGCTATATACTGTGTTCTTCAAGGACCGAGAGGCCAACTTCGTTAATCAATTAAATAACAAAAAAACCTTGAAGAATGAATCTTCAAGGTTTTCTTCATGCGGAAAAAGGGACTTGAACCCTCACAGGATTGCTCCCACTAGAACCTGAATCTAGCGCGTCTGCCATTCCGCCATTTCCGCTTGACAAAAAGTATCTTACCATAGTCTGACGGAAAATGCAAACGTTTTTTGTAAAAAATTGAAATTTTTTTAATTTTTTCTTCAAATACGATTTTTAGCCGTTCTAATTAATCTCAATCCCATTTACCTCAAGATGATCATCAATCGCAATCACCAGACAGCGGCGGCCGTCAATCTCACGTGTCTCTACCAGATCGGCACGTTCGGGATTAACTTTGACTACCACGTCCGGTGTCTCAATCTGGAAAGTCTTAGCACTGGCAATGTTGGATGCAAGCAGTGTACCATGTACACCGACTGTTTCATCAAATTCATCATCGAATGATTCCAGCTTTTCTTCGGCAACACCGCTGCGTGTCAGGAGCTTCTTGACATCGGTCTTGGATAATTCCAGCGGTTCCGGTTCTTCCTTGGCCTGTTCGATCATTTCGTTTAAGTTATCGTGGATATTGCGGACCACTTCGTAGTTACTGTCTTCGCCGAGGGTGTCGCTTACGATTGCCTGGAAGGTTGTCTTCTGGTCGCCTGCAGTCAGTGGTGTTGTGCTTCCAAGGACATGTTCTACGAAATATGGCTGTAACTCTTCCGGTTTCTTCGTATAATAAAGAACATTATGTACATCGGCTGCACGATCCTGGAAGGCCGGGAATAAGAATCCTTTGACCGGAGCCTCTACGAACCAGTCGCGGATGCGGTCTTCGATGTTATTTGTCTGTGCATTGTATGTAAGTCCGGCTTTTGTAAGATTGACCGGGCAGATACTGCAGAGGATGTGTTCGTATACAGTGTCGGATGCATCTTCCATCTCCAGACCATCTTTCGTCTTGCCCGGAACATCGTATACGGCATGGATCAGGATGATATAGTAGTTCTCGCCGTATTCATAACTTTCCACAACTTTATCATAGAATTCTTCGAGAAGAAGGTCGTCCTGAAGCTTGCTGTTCTTTAATTTCATCAGAAATTCCTGTGTGCCGCCGTTCAATTCCTGGTCGAGAGGGAATTCCATGTTGATGAGGTTCTTTCCGATCGTTCCGGAAAGTGTATGTTTGAAGATATCAAAATATTTGAAAGCCTCTTCTTCCGGTAAAGATAAGAAGGCTTTTTTCATTTCCATTTTTTTCTCTTTTTCGTGATCGACATAGCATCCACAGATACGTGTGATGGCGCAATTTTCAGGAGAAAACTGTTTGCGGATCTCTAATACTTCTTTTTTGTTCATATTTGTCACTTCCTTATTAATCATATGCTGGGAGGATATTTTAACCCCAGTATCATAAAATGTTAGCATATCAGCCGGGAAAAAACAATCATAGACCATTGTAAAAGATGGGGCGGGAACGTATAATAATAGATAGAATATGTCAAAATACGTAACTATTCAACACTGGAAAATATGGGGAAAGGGATAGTTATAGTAAAAAAGAAAGGGAAATAAGAATATGGGGAATATATTCGACATTTTAGGACCGGTGATGGTAGGTCCATCCAGCTCACACACAGCGGGAGCAGTCAGGATAGGTATGGTTGCAAGACAGTTGTTCGGCCGTCAGCCGGAGAGGGCAGAAGTCTATTTACATGGTTCTTTTGCTGCAACAGGAAAGGGGCATGGAACGGACCGGGCGCTGATCGCCGGATTATTGGGGATGATGCCGGACGATATGCGGATACCGGACAGCTACGAAGTTGCAAAAGACATGGGGATGGATTTTGTAATGAAGAATAAGAACATCAAGGGTGCACATCCGAATACTGCCCAGATTATTATGGAAGCAGAGGGCGTACCACAGATGAAAATCCAGGCACATTCCATCGGAGGCGGACGTATCTGCGTCTGTAAATTAGACGGGATTGATGTGAATTTCAGCGGAGAGAGCTGTACGCTTATTATCCGTAATGTGGACGAACCGGGACGAATCATGGAGGTTGCTGCCGCGCTCAGTAAAGCCGAGATCAATGTGGCGACCATGCAGGTGTTCCGTGACAAACGTGGCGGAACGGCCGTTATGGTGGTAGAGACAGACCAGGTGATCCCGCAGAGTGCGATCGATGAACTGGAGAGCAAGCCGGGAATTATCCGTGTGAAATTTCTTGATCCGAATGGATCGGTATAGATAATGGAGGAAAAGAACATATGTCATATCAGTCAATGGAAGAGGCGAAACTGAGAGGGGAAAAAGAGAACATTCCATTCTGGAAAGCAATCCAGTTAGAGGATGCACAGGAACGGGATGTGAAGATTGAAGATTCCTGGGAAAAGATGAAATACATGTGGCAGTCCATGCTGGACGCGCTGGACGCATATGAGCCAGACAAGGTATCAAGAAGTGGTCTGGTCGGAACAGAAGGCGGGCTTATGGACAATTACCGTGAGAATGAAGAACCGTTGTGTGGGGATTTTGTCTCAAAGGTGATGTCTAATGCACTGAAGATGGGGTGTAATAATGCCTGTATGAAACGAATTGTTGCGGCACCCACAGCAGGAGCCTGCGGTGTACTTCCGGCAGTACTTGTTACTTATTATAAAGAATACAATGTCCCGGAAGAAAAGATGATAGAAGCCATGTATGTGGCAGCCGGACTTGGTCAGATCATTGCCAACCGGGCATATCTTGCGGGAGCATCGGGAGGATGTCAGGCAGAGATCGGTTCCGGTTCGGGAATGGCAGCCGGGGCAATCTGCTATATCAAAGGCGGAGATACGGATCAGATCGGACATGCCTGTGCGATGGCATTGAAGAACCTGATGGGACTTGTATGTGATCCGGTAGGAGGTCTGGTAGAGGTACCGTGTGTGAAACGTAATGTAGGCGGTGCAGTGAATGCGCTGGCGGCAGCGGACATGGCACTGGCAGGGATTACAAGTAAGATACCTGTCGATCAGGTGATAGATGCGATGAAAGAAGTCGGAGATAAGATGGACGTATCATTGAGAGAAACCGGTGTCGGCGGTGTTGCCGGAACACCTGCAGCACAGGAAGTAGTAGAAAAATTAGGGATGTAGCGCAAGCTACATCCCCTTTTTAAGAGAGCGTTGTTTTTAAATCGGTGCTATGAAAATAAGCGTGTGCTTTATCGAATAATTTGTTGCACAGGACCGTATAAACAGAACCAAACAGGTTGGCACCAATTCGGAGTGCTACTGCATATGGCATTCCAAACAGACCGGACGCAATGGAAAGCGCTCCAAATGTATTGAACACTGTCTGCCAGGAATATCCTGCCGAATATCCGACACCGATTCCGCCGATGATTCCGATATAGGCATACATAGACTCAGGAAGAACCGTATACAGAACAACGAATAACAGACCTCCTACGATGTTGAACATCCAACGCTTTCCGGAACGTGCGACACAGTCATTTGTAAACGGAAGACACACGGACATACATGCGATACCTGCCCACATAGCTCTTGGAAGTCCGAGCAGGGACATGATGAGCATCGCAGATGACACGATGAATGTCAGCTTGATATACCATCTGCTACGTGCGGAATGAATGTTGAATTCCTGGAACAGATGAGAAAATTTACGCCGGTAAGGACGATTCTTCTGATTCTTATAGAAAATGATCATACAGAGGATCATTCCGACAAGGAGTCCTTCAATTCTTAAAATATAGGCATGTCCGATTACATCATATCCAAATAATAATAGATAGCCAAGGACAAAAGTAGAGTGATTGTACATGATCACATTGTGGCATCCGAGGATCATCAGCAGCATGATACAGACCACATTGACAAAGAATGCCGGAACCGGGGATACCATGTTGGCAAGACGGGGACCTGCCATAAGGATTGCGTAGATACCTGCGATAGAGGCAAGTCCGTGTGTAGTACGGATTCCGAAATCGGCCTGCCTGAGAACCAGCACGGCCAGAAGCACGGTAACTCCGACAACACTGTTGTCATTTCCGATGAATTTACTATATAAAGATACAACGGCGACACAGAATACCATTACAAGATATACTTTAAAGTTGTAAATGAGTATGTGACGGCGTTTTTCTTTTTTATCGGTTGTGTTTTTAATCAGCTGTTTGGAGCCGGTCGAGCTTAGTTGTAGTTCCTGGTAAAATGTCATAATAAAATCTCCTTTATTTTTTTTGTGAAGAAAGAATCTCGTTCGCTTCACGGATTAGTTGGAATAAAGTCTCGAATTTCTCTTTCTTCATATTTTTCTGTAATGTATAGAGTGGATCCAGATAGTAATAGTACATACGGTCAATCTCATCTTTTCCGGCACCGGTAATGCGGATGCAGTAACTGCGGCGGTCGGACGCAGAGGCCTCTTTACAGATAAACCCTTTGGATTCCAGATGGTCGGTCAGGCGGCTTACGATAGTCTTACTGATGCCCATAGCGTTGGTAATCTGTCTTGGGGTCAGTGGTTCTTCCGAAAGCGCGATCCGGAACAGAAAATCAATCTCCTGAGCAGAAGTGTGCTCTGATTTTCCGGATTTCCGGATCGCCATACTTGCGAAATGCCGGAGGTCGCCTTGTTTTGATACGATATCGGTCCAGTTTTTGTCTTTCATAGTTGCTCCTTTATAATAGTTTACTTTGTAAACAATTGCGATAAGTACTATAATAGATATAGGAGAAAATGTCAAGGGGATCTATGGAAGTACCTTTGGTTTATAAAAATAAAAAAGTTTGTAACGAATTGAGGAAAAATGACTCTTAATAGTAAAAGAAGATATAAATGAGAGAAGAGAGGTGAGTTCATGGAATCTTTTGAGGAAGTATATCAGAAATATTTAAAAGAGGTATATTGTTTTCTGCTGAGATTATCCGGAGACAGAGAAATAGCAGAAGAACTTACCCCAGCAGACATTTGCCATTGCATTTGAAAAATTGGAAAATTTCAGAGGTGAATGTAAATTATCGGTGTGGTTATGTCAGATTGCGAAGCATGAATATTATGCGTGGACAAAAAAGCAGAAAAGATATGCAAATAAATTAGATGAAAATCATGCAGATCAAGGGGAGGATTTATTAAATGGCATAATCAATCAGGAAAATGGACAGATCATCCGAAAGATTCTACATGACTTACAGGAACCGTACAAAGAAGTATTCATGCTGCGGGTGATGGGAGAGGTATCATACAGAGATATCGGACAGTTATTTTCAAAAAGTGAAAGCTGGGCGAGAGTGACCTATTACAGAGCCAAGAAAATGATTGTAGAAAAGATGGGAGGCGCAGGCAATGATGAAATGTGAGATTATCAGAGATCTGATACCGTTATATCTGGATAAGGTATGCAGCGAAGATAGCAGAAAACTGGTGGAAGAGCATTTAGCAGAATGTAGTGAATGCAGGAAATATATGAAAGAATTAGAGACGGAACTGGAAGCGGTGAAACAGAAAAAAGAAGAAGATCTGGATGAAAAGCGGTTGTTACAGGAAGGAGCGGAGCGTATGAAGGAAATCGGCAGGAAAAGTATCGTAGATAAGATGATTATTGTGGATACATTACTAAATTTCTTATTGATCGTAACGGCTGTAGTATTGTGCAAACGGCAGATAGATATCGAAGGTGCCGATGCGGGATATTATATAGCAGCCATGGTATTCAGTTTTGGATTTATTATCGCGTTTTTCGTATGTGACTGCATCACACTGGTTCAGAAATGGAAGAGAAGAAAAATGCAGACGGAATGGGAGTATAAACAGATTCCAATCTGTGAAAGTTATGCGAAGATATCTATAGGGGTAAAAGTAATCGTTGTATTTATGCTGGTATGTGCGGCTTGTATATTGGGATTTTCACAGTTTGGAGGAGTGTTTTCTATTTAATGCATTATGGCGGCTGTCACCGATCGGAATAAACTTACAAGGTCCTATCCTATGCTGACTCCAACATGGGGAAATTCTAAAGCAAAAAAGTTGACCTAAAAACGAGCTCACAAAAAATCCAAACTCGACATTCGTCTCAGACAGTGGATTTTTTGTGAGCAAACGGTCAACTTTTTTACTTAAGAATTACCAACCATGAGTCCGTATGCACAGGATAGGACCTTGTAAGTTTATTCCTGCGGTTTCGCATGCCATAATAATTAAATGGAGAACTGTAAGCTTTTATTAGGGTTCGGGGATTTGGCCTAGTGAATTAAATAGAAACTTGACAACTATAGTTGTCATCTATTAGAATTTAAATGACAAGAAAAGTTGTCATAATATGATTGATAAAGGAGATGAGCATTTGCCTTTACTAAACCGATTGAAGGAATACAGATCAAGACTTGGCGTCAATCAGACCGAGATGGGAAAGCTCGCAGGCGTATCCAGACAGACGATCAGCCAGATAGAGAGAGGAGACTATTCGCCGTCAGTAACACTTGCATTAAAGCTTGCGAAGATTTGTGAAGTCAATGTAGAAGATATTTTTATATATGAGGAGGAGATAAACGATGAAGGAAAAGAAAAGTAGTTATTTTACAGCAACGTGGAAGATGCTTGCGGCAGTGATAATCGGGGGAATCGCCGGAGGCGTGTCGGTAGTCATCTATGAACTGATGAAAAAAGGAATAGATGCAGGAATCAGAACGATTAACGGAACGATTCAGCAATATATATTTCCAGCTCTGATTATAATCGCGGTTGTTACGGTAGTTGTTGGTGAATACAGTTTATACCGGTTAAAGAATGCATACAAAGAAATGAAGGATGCAGATGAGGACAGATTCTATGAACTGGATTACGAAGAAGAAAAATGGGGAGCGTGGACCAGTGGGGTTAATTTGGTGTCACAGGTGGCCTGCATCATAATTTTATCCTTTGGATATTCTTTGAAGTATATAGAATCAGGAAAATCCAGATATTTTTTATTCGCCTGCATTATATTTATACTGTGCTATTTCTACGATATTTATCTTTCTGTACGTTATGTAAAAGCGATACAGGCGGCACATCCGGAGAAAAAAGGTGATCCAACTTCAAGCAAATTTACGGAACAGTGGGTGGAAAGCTGTGATGAAGCAGAAAAAGAAATTATATACAAAAGTGCATATAAGACGTATATTGTATTGAACAAAGTAATACCGATATTATTGTTGCTTACATTAATAGCAAATATGTTCTTGAATACTGGTATATTGGCGGTTCTTGTTGTAGCTGTCATTTATCTGGTCACAGGAATGACGTATATCAGATCCAGCATGGTTTCTAAAGCAAAAAGGATTGGATAAAATAAAAAGTCATATTAGGTGAATGCATCAGATAAAACTGGTGCATTCATGATTATAACATATCATTCTATATTATAATTCGTTGAGTTAAGGAACATTTCGTTCCAATCATGAAATACATCGATAAATATATCAAAATTTTTCAAAATATATAACAAAAGAATAAGCAAATAAATGTTGAATTATCAGATATTCGAAATGTGGGATTCCATTATGAAGGATGGAAACGGAAGATTAAAATCATTTGCAAATATACTTGATAATATAATTATTATCGCATTGAAATACTGTAAAGATAAGTTTATACTGAGAGGAGAAGCCTATGAATAATACGAATTTGTTAAAGACAGGTTTTGTTAATGAACGGTTCCGATATTATGAGAAGTTAGTCGCAGAGCTGACAATGATGAGTGATATGTTCATGCGGAACGTGTTAAATATTCTGGAATGTGCGGAATATGTATTAAGAGTTATTACTGAAAATGATGATCTGGAATTAACAGAAGTCGTTGTTCAGAAAGATTACAAGAATTTACAGGGAAGATCGGCTGTACTTGACTGTGTGGCTGTGAATGGCAGAAAAGAAATATATGATATAGAAGTACAGCAGGAAAAAGCCGGAGCAGGCCCAAAAAGATTGCGCTACCACAGCAGTATAATAGACGCACATAGTCTGTTTGCGGGAGAAGATTTTGAAAAACTGCCGGAATCAAAGGTTATTTTTATCGTAGATGAGGAAGTAGAAAATGAAGTTGCACCCATCTTACATATCAAACGGACTGTAAGAGAAACCGGCAGAGATTATAATGATAAAAGCGAAATTATATATATTAACGCCCGGATGAAAGAAAATACAGATCTGGGCAGATTGATGCATGATTTTCATTGTACAAAGGCAGAAGACATGTATAGCAAAGTATTGGCAGAGCGGGTAAGAGTATTGAAAGAGACACAGGAAGGAGTGGAGATTATGTGTAAAGAGATGGATAAGATTTACAAAGCGGGAGAGTTAATAGGAGAAGAGCGTGGAAAAGAAAAAGGAAAATATGAAACAGCAATGAAGTTGCTTGAATTAGGAGCAAGGGAAGACATGATTGCAGAAGCAGTAGGACATAGTGTAGAAGAAATAAAACGTTGGAAGAACGATATGAAACGTCAGTAATGATATTGTAAAAAATTAGAAAGATGGAAAAGGAGAATCTATGATGAAAGTATTTGCATACAGAAAATGCAGCACCTGTATGAAAGCATTAAAGTGGCTGGAAGTACACAACGTAGAATTTGAAGAACGAGCAATTAAAGAAGAAAATCCAACTTACGAAGAATTAAAAGAATGGTACACAATGAGCGGACTTCCACTCAAAAAGTTCTTCAATACCAGTGGTATGATATACAAACAGATGAACCTGAAAGACAAATTAAAAGAAATGACCGAAGACGACCAGTTAAAACTCCTGGCAACCGACGGAATGCTCGTAAAACGCCCATTAGTAATCGGAGATAATTTCGTTCTGACCGGCTTCAAAGAAAAAGAATGGGAAGAGAAACTGCTATAAGTTAAAATATATTATCATAATTATATGAATTTCAGGTAAACACCAGACGCCCGGAAAAATAAAAATATATTTTGATATTCAAAATACTTGACAAACAAAATTTCTTGATATATACTTTGAAAGTCAAAATAATTTAGAATCAAAATAAATCAGAGGTATTTATAATGACTGGAAGAATATGTGGGACAGGATCTTGCGTACCATCATTTGCAATGGACAACAATGACATTGCGAAACTGGTTGATACCAGTGATGAGTGGATCCGGGAGAGAACCGGAGTCGTGAGACGTCATATTATCAGAGAAGAGACGACGGTATCCATGGCAGCCGAAGCCGGAAGGCAGGCACTTGAAAATGCGGGAATTGCTGCAGAAGATGTGGATCTGATCATCGTGTCTACGATTTCTTCAAATGTAATACTTCCCTGTACAGCCTGTGAAGTGCAGAAAGACCTTGGGGCAAAGCATGCGACATGTTTTGATCTGAGTGCGGCATGCACTGGATTTGTGGTTGCTTATAATACGGCAGCGGCTTATCTGAATGCGGGCGTGTATCAGACTGCACTGATCATTGGCAGCGAGAGTTTATCGAATCTGACGAACTGGAAGGACCGCGGGACGTGTATCCTGTTCGGGGATGGCGCAGGAGCGGCAGTGCTGAAACGCGAAGATACGGAATATTATCTTCCGGTAACACACTCCGATGGTTTTAGAGGAGAAGCACTTCGCTGTAAAAGCAGATATGACAGAAGTGAATTATCACCGGAAGATATGCCAAAGCCGGAAGAAAAAGAATATCTGATGCAGATGGATGGAAGAGAAGTATTTATGTTTGCTGTAAAGAGCGTGCCGCAGGCAATAAAAGAAGTATTGGAAAAGAATGACACGGCACAGGAAGAAATCAGTTTTTACATCTTGCATCAGGCGAACAGAAGAATTGTAGAAGCAATCGCAAAGCGGCTGGGTGAACCGATAGAAAAATTTCCGATGAATCTGGAAGAATACGGAAATACATCTTCCGCAAGTATTCCAATTCTTCTCGATGAACTGAACCGAGCCGGGAAACTGAACAGAGGACAGAAGATTATCCTGGCAGGATTTGGTGCAGGACTCACCTGGGGGGCCAGCATTCTGGAGTGGTAAGAAGCCTCAGATAAGCAACCCTTATAAGTGCAAAAGAATTAAAAAGGAACCAAAGCTAAAAAAGAGAGACAAAAACAGAAATAAAAGGAGAACAAAGATATGTTAGAACAGATTAAAAAAATGGTAGCAGATAACTTAGGAGTAGAGGAAAGCAAAATCACAGAAAACGCATCATTCAAAGATGACCTCGGAGCAGATTCCTTAGATCTTTTTGAACTGACAATGGCACTGGAAGATGAATATGGAATCGAGATTCCGTCGGAAGATCTGGAAAAGATCGTAACAGTCGGTGATGTTGTAGAGTATGTGAACGCTCATAAAGAGTAAGAAAATTATAAAAAGACAGGGAGTATAGAGATTATGCAGACAGAAGTAACCAGATTATTAGGAATTGAATACCCGATCATTCAGGGCGGTATGGCCTGGGTGGCAGAATACCATCTGGCAGCAGGTGTATCCGAAGCCGGCGGACTGGGACTCATCGGTGCAGCAAGTGCTCCGGCAGACTGGGTAAGAGATCAGGTACGCAAGGCAAAAGAACTGACAGACAAACCATTCGGTGTCAACATCATGCTGATGAGTCCTTATGCAGATGAAGTTGCAAAGGTGATTGTCGAAGAAGGCGTAAAGGTTGTTACCACCGGTGCGGGTAATCCGGAGAAATACATGAAGATGTGGAAGGAAGCCGGCGTAAAGGTTATTCCGGTCGTTGCTTCTGTGGCCCTGGCAAAAAGAATGGAACGCTGTGGTGCGGATGCACTGGTAGCAGAAGGTTGTGAAGCCGGCGGACATATCGGCGAGAGTACAACGATGGTACTTGTTCCACAGATTGTAGATGCAGTCAGTATTCCGGTTATTGCAGCCGGAGGAATTGCCGATGGAAGAGGAATTGCTGCGGCATTCATGCTGGGAGCAAAAGGCGTCCAGATGGGAACACATTTTGTTGTAACAGATGAATCCCAGGTACATGAGAATTACAAAGAAAGAATCATCAAAGCGAAGGATATTGATTCCAGAGTAACAGGAAGAACCACAGGACATCCGGTCAGAGCCCTTCGCAATGATATGACGAGAAAATATCTGGAACTGGAAAATGCCGGAGCAGAATTCGAAGAACTGGAAAAGCTCACACTTGGCGGCCTCAGAAAAGCAGTCGTAGAGGGTGATGTAAAGAACGGAAGCGTAATGGCAGGACAGATTGCCGGCATGGTAAAAGAAAGAATGTCATGTAAAGATCTGATCCAGAAACTGGTAACAGAGACAGATGCATTAATCGGAGGACAGGGATTCTATGAGTAAGATTGCATTTATTTATCCGGGACAGGGTGCTCAGAAAGCTGGCATGGGAGCCGACTTTTATGAAAACAGTGAGATTGCAAGATACATATTTGACCAGGCAGGTGAGGAACTTGATCTGGATATGAAGGAACTTTGCTTTGAAGAAAATGACAGGCTGGATTTGACGGAATATACACAGGCAGCAATGGTCACGACCTGTCTGGCAATGACAAGAGTTGCGGAAAGTAAAGGACTGAAAGCAGATATCACAGCAGGATTAAGCCTGGGAGAATACCCGGCGATCGCAGCTGCCGGAGGAATGAACGATATGGATGCGATCCGCCTGGTAAGAAAAAGAGGAATCCTGATGCAGAACACGGTTCCGGCAGGAGAAGGAGCCATGTGTGCGGTCATTTCTATGGCGGCAGAGGAAATCGAAAAAGTGATCGAACCGATTGCTGATGTGTCGGTCGCAAACTATAACTGTCCGGGACAAATCGTCATCACCGGTAAGACAGACGCTGTAGAAGAAGCGGCTGCAAAGTTAAAAGAAGCAGGGGCGAGACGCACCATTATGTTAAATGTCAGCGGACCGTTCCATTCTCAGATGCTGGTTCCGGCAGGAGAGAAACTGGCGGAAGAACTGGAACATACCAGATTTCACGAATTAAGAATTCCGTATGTAACGAATGTAACAGCAGAGAAGGTAACAGACATCAGAGAAACTCCGGGACTTCTTACGACACAGATCAGTTCACCGGTGCGCTGGATGCAGAGCATGGAACGCATGATCGCAGACGGTGTTGATACATTTGTTGAGATCGGACCGGGCAAGACACTGGAAGGATTTTTAAGAAAAATCGACCGAAGTGTGAAAGTATTCCACATTTCCCAGTGGGAGGATGTGGATAAAGTCTGTGAGAAACTCGCAGATGGTGGAAACAGGATGGAGGAATCGTAAAGATGGATCAGACAATGGAAGGAAAAGTTGCAGTTGTAACCGGAGCGTCCAGAGGAATCGGAAAAGCAATCGCTGTAAAGCTTGCATCAAAAGGAGCAACAGTTGTGATCAACTATAACGGTTCCAGAGAAAGAGCCGAAGAAGTAAAGAATGAAGTTGAGTCTGCAGGCGGTAAAGCGGTGATCATACAATGTAATGTGGCCGATTTTGATGCCTGTAAAGAATTCATCGAGACGGTGATCAAGGAGCAGGGAAGAATTGATATTCTGGTTAATAATGCAGGAATCACAAAGGATGGACTCCTTATGAAGATGTCAGAAGAAGATTTTGATAAGGTATTGGACACAAACTTGAAGGGAACATTTCATACAATAAGAGCTGCGCTCCGCCAGATGATCCGCCAGAGAAGCGGACGCATCATAAATATGGCATCTGTTGTAGGTGTCAGCGGTAATGCAGGACAGGCAAATTATGCGGCGTCCAAAGCAGGTGTGATCGGACTGACCAAAACAGCAGCCAGAGAAGTGGCATCCAGAGGAATCACGGTCAATGCAGTTGCACCGGGATTTATCGAGACCGACATGACAGAAGTACTTCCGGAAAAGATAAAAGAAGCGTCTGCCGCACAGATTCCGCTTGGAAAATTCGGAAAAGCAGAAGATGTGGCGAATGCGGTTGCATTTCTTGCGTCAGAGGATGCGGGATATATTACTGGACAGGTATTGCATGTAGACGGCGGTATGGTGATGTAAAGGAGATTAAGATATATGAAGAGAAGAGTTGTAGTGACAGGACTTGGAGCAGTGACTCCGATCGGAAATACGGTAGAGGAGTTCTGGAGCGGCATCAAAGAAGGAAAAGTGGGAATCGGAGAGATTACCAAATTCGACACCACAGAATATAAAGTAAAGATTGCAGCAGAGGTAAAAGATTTTCAGGCAAAAGACAGAATGGATTTTAAGGCAGCAAGAAGAATGGAACCATTTTCCCAGTATGCGGTGGCAGCGGCAAAAGAAGCATTCGAAGATGCCGGACTTGATATGTCAAAGGAAGATCCGTTCCGTGTCGGTGTAATTGTGGGTTCCGGTATCGGAAGCCTGCAGGCTGTAGAAAAAGAATACGAAAAAATCCGGACTAAAGGACCGGGAAGAGTTAATCCGCTTCTGGTTCCGATGATGATCTCGAACATGGCAGCAGGAAATATTTCCATTCAGCTCGGTCTGAAGGGAAAATGTACGAATGTCGTTACAGCATGTGCCAGTGGAACAAACTGCATCGGTGATGCATTCCGTGCAATCCAGTATGGTGACGCAGAAGTGATGCTGGCGGGTGGAGCAGAAGGATGTATCTGTGAGACCGGAGTCGCAGGATTCACAAGTCTGACAGCACTTTCGACTTCTACAGATCCGATGAAGGCATCCAGACCATTTGATAAAGACAGGGATGGATTCGTTCTCGGAGAAGGTGCAGGTGTAGTTGTTCTGGAAGAACTGGAACATGCAAAACAACGTGGTGCAGTTATCTATGCCGAACTTGTCGGATACGGTTCTACGGGAGATGCATATCACATTACTTCTCCTGCAGAAGACGGAAGCGGTGCAGCCAAAGCAATGGAACTTGCGATGGAAGAAGGCGGAATCGAACCTTCCCAGGTGGATTACATCAACGCACACGGAACCAGTACACATCACAATGACCTGTTCGAGACACGTGCGATCAAACTGGCTCTTGGCGATGCGGCAAAAGATGTTCTGATCAACTCGACAAAATCCATGATCGGCCATCTGCTCGGTGCGGCCGGAGGTGTGGAATTTATCACTTGTGTGAAGACAATCCAGGACAACTTCATCCATCAGACAGTCGGAACGGAAACTCCGGATGAAGAGTGTGACCTGAACTATGCGATCGGTGCGCCGGTAGAAAAAGAAGTCAATTATGTACTGACAAATTCACTTGGATTTGGCGGACATAATGCGGTGTTACTGTTAAAGAGATATGAAGACTAGCGGAGAATTGCAGGAGGGACAAAGACATATGGAAATGGAGAAAATGATCGAACTCATAGATGCTGTGTCAAAGTCAGATCTGACAGGCTTTAAATATGAGGAAGACGGTATCAAACTGCATTTGAGCAAGAAAGAAAATACATGCTATGTGACGGAAAATGTGTCTGCACCGGTGAATATGACCGGAACAGCTTCTGCTGCAACGGTTTCTGCCGGAGTGGTTTCTGCTGAGATGGGAAAAACGAATGCAGAAGGGGATCAGACACTGGGAGCAGCTGCGGAAGAAGCAGTCGCAGGAAATATTGTAGAGTCTCCGCTGGTAGGAACATTTTATTCAGCACCTGCAGAAGATGCAGAAAGCTTCGTAAAAGTCGGAGACAGAGTGGAAAAAGGACAGACACTCGGAATCGTGGAAGCCATGAAGCTGATGAATGAGATCGAAAGCGATTACAGCGGAACGGTTGCAGAGATTCTGGTAAATAATCAGGAAGGCGTGGAATACGGACAGCCGTTATTTCGCATCGTGTAGGAGGACAATATGAATCATTTGAACATCAATCAGATCAAAGAAATCATTCCGCACCGTCATCCATTTCTTCTGTTGGATTACATCGAAGATTATGTGCCGGGAGAATATGCAGTGGGATATAAATGCGTATCTTACAGAGAAGAATTCTTTGCGGGACACTTCCCGGAAGAACCTGTAATGCCGGGCGTGCTGACGATCGAAGCACTGGCACAGGCTGGTGCGGTTGCAATCTTAAGCCTGGAAGAAAATAAAGGAAAGATTGCATATTTCGGCGGTATCAATAAATGCAAATTCAAAGGAAAGATCGTCCCGGGAGACAAGGTACGTCTGGAGACGAAGATCATCCGCAGAAAAGGACCTGTCGGTGTCGGCGAGGCAGTTGCGAGCGTGGATGGAAAAGTAGTCGTAAGTGCAGAGCTTACATTCATGGTCGGATAGATAAGAGCAACATAGGAGAGTGTAAAGAAAGATGATTAAAAAAGTATTGATCGCAAACAGAGGAGAGATCGCGGTGCGTATCATCCGCGCCTGCCGTGAGATGGGAATTGAGACCGTAGCGGTCTATTCCGAGGCAGACAAAGAAGCACTGCATACCAAGCTTGCAGACGAAGCCATCTGCATCGGGCCGGCTCCGTCAAAGGACAGCTATCTCAGTATGGAAAATATCATCAGTGCAACGATCATAAGCGGTGCAGATGCAATCCATCCGGGATTTGGATTCCTGTCAGAGAATAGTAAATTTGCAGAGCTGTGCGAGCAGTGCAATATTACATTCATCGGGCCGGATTCAAAAGTCATTGCAAGTCTTGGAAATAAACAGGTTGCGAGAAATACGATGATGGCAGCGGGAGTACCGGTCATTCCGGGAAGCAAAGAACCCGTCTACGATGCAAAGACCGGTGCAGAACTTGCCCGAGAGATTGGCTATCCGGTTATCATTAAGGCAGCTTTAGGAGGCGGGGGCAAAGGTATGCGTACCGCCTGGACACCGGAAGAGTTCGAGTCTGCATTCCAGACGGCTCAGAAAGAGACCGAGATGGCATTTGCCGATTCGACGATGTACATTGAACATTTTGTAGAGAATCCAAGACACATTGAGTTCCAGATCCTGGCGGATAAATATGGCAATGTGATCCATCTGGGAGAAAGAGATTGTTCTATTCAGCGCAATCATCAGAAGCTGATCGAGGAATCTCCGTCTGTTGCATTATCGGATGAACTGAGAAAGAAGATGGGTGACGCTGCGGTAAAAGCTGCCAAAGCGGCAGGTTATGAGAATGCCGGAACCATCGAATTCTTATTAGAAAAATCCGGGAACTTTTATTTCATGGAAATGAATACCAGAATCCAGGTGGAACATCCGGTCACAGAATGGGTGACAGGTGTAGATCTTGTGAAAGAACAGATCCGCATTGCATCCGGACAGAAATTATCCTATACACAGGAAGATATCAGACTGACCGGTCATGCGATCGAGTGCAGGATCAATGCAGAGAATCCGGAGAAAGGATTCCGTCCGTCCCCGGGAACGATCACAGATATGTATCTTCCGGGAGGAAAGGGTATCCGTATCGATTCTGCGATATACAGCGGCTATACGATTCCGCCGTATTATGATTCCATGGTGGCCAAGCTGATCGTGTGGGCGAAGAATCGTCAGGAAGCGATCCGTAAGATGCAGAGTGCACTTGGAGAAGTCATTATAGAAGGAATCGATACGAATGTTGATTATCAGTATGGGATTGTCAATCATCCGGATTATATTGAGGGAAATATAGATATTGAATTTATTGAAAGGCTGTAGAGGTGACTGCTGATGAAGCTGGACAACGTATTTAAAAAGACCAGAATTGCTGTCGGAAGAAAGAATTATATTACATTTACCAGACGACCGGAAGTTCCGGAAGGATTACTTCGCAAATGTAATAAATGTGGGGGAGCGATCATTGCGGAGGATGTAAAGAAAGATCATTATATCTGTCCAAAGTGCGGAGGATATTTCCGCGTGCATGCAAGACGCAGAATCGAGATGATCACAGATGAAGGTTCTTTTGAAGAATGGGATTCGGATCTTCAGGGAGGAAATCCTCTGGAATACAAAGGATACGAAGAAAAACTGAAGAAATTACAGGAAAAGACAGGGCTTTCAGAAGCAGTTGTAACAGGAAAAGCAAAGATTGACGGCCGCGAGGCGGTTATCGGAGTCTGTGATGGAAGATTCCTGATGGCCAGCATGGGAGAGGCAGTTGGAGAGAAGATAGCAAGGGCGGTAGAACGGGCAACGAAAGAAAGACTTCCGGTCATCTTATTTGCCTGCTCCGGAGGGGCCCGCATGCAGGAGGGAATCGTCTCTCTGATGCAGATGGCAAAGACATCCGCAGCACTGAAGCGCCACAGTGATGCTGGACTTCTTTACATTAGCGTACTGACCGATCCCACGACTGGCGGAGTAACCGCAAGCTTTGCGATGCTCGGTGATGTGATCCTGGCAGAGCCAAAAGCTCTGATCGGGTTCGCAGGCCCAAGAGTGATTGAGCAGACCATCGGACAGAAGCTTCCGGATGGTTTCCAGAGAGCAGAGTTTTTACTGGAACATGGATTTCTGGATGCCATTGTGGAGCGCCCTCAGATGAAAGAGACACTTTCTAAGATTCTGGCACTTCATGAGGTAGGAGAAGGAACAGGATTTAATAGAAAAAAATGTGATGTGGAACTGACATCAGGCAGCAAGATGAATATGACCGCATGGCAGAGAGTAGAACTTTCCAGACGCAAAGACCGGCCGGTAGGCAGTGATTACATTGACGCACTCTTTACAGATTTTGTAGAATTCCACGGAGACCGGTATTTCGCAGATGACAAAGCTATCATCGGTGGCGTTGCAAGATTCCATGGCACGCCGGTAACAGTGATTGCACAGGCAAAGGGAAGAAATACGAAGGAAAATATCGAAAGAAACTTTGGTATGCCACAGCCGGAGGGATACAGAAAAGCCTTAAGACTTATGAAACAGGCAGAGAAATTCTCTCGTCCGGTCATCTGTCTGGTTGATACACCGGGAGCATTCTGTGGACTCGAAGCAGAAGAACGCGGACAGGGAGAAGCCATTGCCAGAAATATCTATGAGATGTCCGGATTAAGGGTTCCGGTTGTTTCAATCATCATTGGAGAAGGCGGAAGTGGCGGAGCACTTGCGATGGCCACTTCAGATGAAGTATGGATGTTGGAAAATTCCATCTATTCCATCCTCTCGCCGGAAGGATTCGCAAGTATCCTCTGGAAAGACAGCTCCAAGGCCAAAGAAGCAGCAGAAGTGATGAAATTGACGGCAGAGAATCTGAAGGCACAGGGAATTGTAGAGCGTGTCTTTGCAGAGCCGGAGGGATATATCGTTCAGAATATGGATGTTGTGATCATGCAGATGGATGAGGCAATCGAAGAGTTTCTGATGAAATATAAAAGTTTGTCAGAGCAGGAGTTAATAGAACATAGATATGAGCGTTTCAGGAATATGTAATATGGAGCAGAGTAAATCACTGCTATATATCATAAGAAAACGATGTATTTTACAGGCAATGTTTATGGACGAACAGATTCTATAATAGAGTGAGGAAAATATATGAAAATACAACCACTGAAAATAGGAACAAAGACAGCAAAAGTTCCAGTCATTCAAGGTGGTATGGGAGTTGGTATCAGCCTTGGAAATCTTGCTGGAGCAGTTGCAAAGGAGGGCGGCATAGGGATCATCTCTGCCGCTCAGCCTGGTTTTAGAGAAGAAGATTTTATAAAAGATCCATTAAAAGCGAATTTAAGAGCGATAAAATCAGAGTATGAGAAAGCAAGAAAGATTGCATCGGACGGAATCATTGGATTCAATCTGATGGTTGCCATGGAGCACTATGAAGAATATGTGCATGCGGTGGTAGAAGCAGGAGCAGATCTGATCGTATCGGGAGCGGGACTTCCGACGGATCTTCCGAAATATGTGGGTGAGTCAGACATCTTACTCGCACCGATCGTATCGACTGCAAAATCGGCAAATGTGATATTAAAATATTGGGACAAAAAATACCACAGAATCCCGGATCTGGTTGTGATCGAAGGACCGCTCGCAGGGGGACATCTTGGATTTCATGAAGAGCAGCTGGAAACGTATGGTATAGATGCTGGGGCAGAAGACTATGTAAAATGCCGAACTTCCTACGAAAAAGAAATCATAGCCATCATGCAGGTCATTCATACATTTTCGGAAAAATATGGAAAAAAGATTCCTGTTGCGATGGGGGGAGGAATTCATGACAGTGAAAGCGCAGCGCGTGCATTTTCCCTCGGAGCAGATGCCATACAGGTGGCGACAAGATTCGTTACAACAGAAGAATGCGATGCAGATATCCGCTATAAAGAAGCCTACCTGAATGCAAGAAAAGAAGACATCGTGATCGTAAAAAGTCCGGTGGGAATGCCGGGACGTGCAATCTTGAATCCATTTATGAAAAAAGTAAAAGAACTGGGGCGTATTGCACCGGCGCATTGTTTTCAGTGTCTGAAGCATTGTAATCCGGGAACCACGCCGTATTGTATCACTCAGGCACTGATCAATGCGGCAAAAGGAAAGATAGATGATGCGTTACTTTTCTGTGGAGCGTATGCATATCAGGCAACTCATCTGGAAACTGTAAAAGAAGTTATTGATTCTCTGATACCAGAAAGGGTATAATAAAAAAATAAGAGTAAAGAATGAAGAGTTAAAGTGAAGGAAATTACAGAAGATGGGAATGGATGACGCATATAAGATGATCAATCAGACACTGGTCAGTCTGATCAATGAAATATGGGAACTGGAAGAAAAGGCAATCATTACGGATGAGTTCAAAGATCTTACAAATAATGATATGCATGTGATCGAGGCAGTCGGACTTGGCGACGGGAATAATATGTCTTCGATTGCCAGAAAGCTTAATATTACCGTAGGATCCCTTACGACTGCCATGAACAGTCTGGTGAACAAAAGATATGTAGAGCGTCATCGCAGCGAAGAAGACAGAAGAGTCGTTCTTGTCAAGCTGACAGAAAAAGGTGTGAAGGCTTACCACCATCATGAAGATTATCACAGACAGATGACACAGGCCATTCTGGATAAACTGGATGATACCGAGCTTCCGGTGCTTGTGAAGACATTGGATGCGTTATCCGAATTCTTTACCGGTTACAGTGAGAATAAGGAGTCATAAAGTATATGGTAAAAGGTGTAATCTTTGATATGGATGGAACGATGTTCGATACAGAACGTCTTTCTACCAAAGGATGGATTTACGCAGGTAAAAAGCTGGGCGTGGATATTCCGGTAGCATTGACAGATTCTTTTCGGGGAAGAAATCCACAGGCGATCCGAAAAAAATTTGCAGCATATTTTGGAGACAGACTGGATTACGATACAGCGCGTGCAATGAAGCATGAGTATTTCGACGAAGTGACAAAAGAATCTGTTCCGCATAAAGAAGGACTGCAGGATTTATTAGAATATTTAAAAGAACATGAGATTCCGGCTGTGGTTGCGACATCCACAGAAAGAAAGCGTGCTAGCAGGCTGATACATATGTCCGGTATAGAACATCTGATTTCGAATGCGATTTACGGAGATATGGTGGAGTGTGGGAAGCCGGAGCCGGACATTTTCCTGAAAGCAGCAGAGCTGATTAGGCAGGATCCAAAGGAATGCCTGGTACTGGAGGACAGTGCACCGGGACTTCTGGCAGGAAAGGCAGCGGGCGGATATACGATCTATGTGCCGGACATAGCAGTTGTGTCAAAAGAGGCAAAAGAAGGAATTACGGCAGAACTGGCGGACTTGCATGAAGTGGCTGCATGGATCAGAAAAGAGAATAAAAAGTAAGAAGGAAAATGACTGTCATGCAGCCTTTGGAGGCTGTGGGCAGTTTTTTTGCATCGCCATGCATTCGTAAGGAATAAAAATATAAAGATTCAGGAGGAACAGATATGTACGAGAAAGAAGTAGAACAATTACAGAACATTATTGATGACAGTAAAAGAATCGTATTCTTCGGAGGAGCAGGGGTTTCTACAGAGAGCAATATCCCGGATTTCCGAAGTGCGGACGGGTTATATCAACAAAAGTATAAATATTCGCCGGAGCAGATCGTAAGTCATAGTTTCTTTGTACGGAACCCAGAAGGGTTTTATGAATTTTATAAGGAGAAGATGATGTTTCTGGATGCCAAACCGAATGCTGCACACTTGAAACTTGCAGAATTGGAAGAGGCGGGTAAATTAACGGCCGTGATTACACAGAATATTGACGGACTTCATCAGGCGGCCGGAAGTAAGAATGTACTGGAACTGCACGGAAGTATTCACCGGAACTATTGTATGAAATGCCACAAATTCTATGATGCGGCATATGTAAAAAATGCATCCGGAATTCCAAGATGCACTTGTGGCGGAATGATCAAACCGGATGTAGTACTCTATGAGGAAGGACTGGATTCGGATGTGATCAGCAGGAGTATCAAAGCGATCAGTGAAGCAGATACGCTAATCATAGGAGGCACGTCTCTGGTTGTGTATCCCGCGGCAGGATTTATTGATTATTTCCGCGGGAAACATCTTGTGGTGATCAATAAGAGTGCAACAGCCAGAGAAGTAGGTGCAAAGCTTACGATAGCGGCACCGATTGGGGAGATACTTGGAAGGGTGCATTAAATTCCAAGTGTTGCCGCCTTCTTGTAGTTATAACAAGAAGATTTTTCTAATCTTTTGCCCGTCATAGTATATGGATCCAGAAGTTGTCAAGCTTCAGCTTCTGTCACATAACCTTTTGTAACTGCGAGTGTACGGACTGGTACATTGGTCTTGAGGGATTCTTTGGCGAGTGCGGCAGAGGCAGCATATCCGATAGACGGGCAAAGTGCAGTTGCAATACCGGCACTTGCATTTACCAGATCTTTGCAGTGTTTTTCATTGGCAGTAATTCCAAGAATACAGTTGTCGGTCAGAGTTTGTGCGGCGTGACCAAGCGTTTCGATGGACTCGAATAAGGTATAGAAGATCACCGGCTCAAATGCATTGAGTTCTAACTGTCCGGCTTCTGCGGCCATTGTGATCGTGTAATCATGTCCGATGATATTGAAAATTGTATTTTTATAAGCACAAACGTATATTTATTAAGCGCAGAGTGAGAAAATGCAATTATAGAAAAATCAGAAGAAAAACAAAAAAGTAATACGGAAAATGAAGAGAAATACAGGAAAGGGCGTATGAATATGGAATTAGAACCGGTGCAGAAGCCGGAGTTTTATCCGTTTATAGAAAGCATTCCGAATGTGATTGAGTGCAATTGTGTGACGGGCAATTATTCTATGCTTATGAAGGTGGCATTCCCGAGTACGATTGAGTTGGATGGATTCATCGGACAGCTCCAGCATTTCGGAAAGACACAGACACAGATTGTATTCTCTACACCGGCTGCCGGGTTCTATTTAGTCAGCTTTTTGATAGATCAGGCGGATATCACCGTTTTGCAGTGTAGTATGCCCGCAGCAGGTGAAGCCTAATTTGACGAGCAGATGCTGCATGGGAATATTATCATCGTGTGTATCAATTTTCATATTTGGGAACTGTTCATAAGCCCAGTTCAGACAGAAGGTAGCTACGCCCTTTGTACCAGGTGCCGTGGCAACTCTGTGAACAACGGCATAGGGTCTGTCATTTAACCAGGAACCGTCAATTGTCTGGTAATCAGGGTCTTCTTCCCTGTGAAAATAGAATACGCCTCCGATTTGCTCATCTTCTTCTATCTGAATGATGCAGACATATAAGTAGTCGGACTGGATATCCTGTGTGGTAAGTGAAACCGGAGGATAACTGTCCCGCCACTGGTCCGGATTGCCGTGTTCTTTCATATATTTCCGGGCATAAGCATAGATTGCAAGGATGTCCGGAAGGTCATTCATTGTCGCTTTTCTGATCTGCATAAAAATCTCCTTTTGTTATTCATTACTTTGTTTATTTTCGTAACTGTGGGAATATCTCAATACTGCGTTCGAGTATCCCTTTCATATAAGCAATCGCAGTTCCGTAATTGGTGATTGGTACAGAGGCGTCACCGGCGCATTTCAGGCGGTATTTCATTTCGCGCTCATTCAGCATACAGCCACCGCAGTGAATGATCATTTTATAATGGTTCAGCTTCAGTGGAAATTCAGTTCCACTGGTAAATTCAAAATCTATATCTTTTCCCGTATATTCACGAACCCAGCGTGGCAGCTTGACAGTACCGATATCGTCACACTGGCGGTGGTGTGTACAGCCTTCGCTGATCAGGATCGTATCTCCGTCTTCCAGCGTGTCCAGTGCTCTTGCGCCGTGGACGACGGTTTCCAGATTCCCCTTATATCTTGCAAAAAGAATGGAGAAAGAGGTAAGCGGGATATCGGAAGGAGTATCTTTGTCAACTTCTTTAAATGCCTGACTGTCGGTAATCACCAGTGCAGGCTTTTTCCCGAGTGAATCCAGCGTACTTTTAAGTTCTGTTTCCTTTACAACGATTGCAGTAGTTCCGGCATCCAGAAGATCGCGGATCGTCTGCTGCTGTGGGAGAATCAGCCTTCCCTTTGGCGCGGCAGAATCGATCGGAACAACAAGTACAATGAAATCTCCGGGGGTTACAAGATCCCGGACGATGAATCTGGAAGATTCTTCCGCAGGGACTAAAGTTCCGAGACGTTCTTTCAACTCATGAATATGAAGATTTTCAGTTGTATTGGTCCACAGGATATGCTCTAAAGGAATCTTATATTTCAGATGAGTGGACACGATCATTTCCTGATGTGTATGTTCCGATACCAGATCGGCTTTATTAAGGACGAGTAAGAGGGGAATATTTTTATCCTGTATGCGTGTAAGGATCGCATTGTCCTGCGGCGTAATTCCTGAGGTGCCATCGATCACGAGCACAGCGATGTCGGTCTTGTTCAGGACCTGATAAGCTTTCTGAATGCGGAGTTTTCCAAGTTCGCCTTCATCGTCGAGCCCCGGAGTGTCGATCATGACGATAGGGCCCAGTGGAAGCAGCTCCATGGATTTGAATACAGGATCGGTCGTTGTTCCGCGCACATCGGAGACAATCGCAAGATTCTGCCCGGTGAGAGCATTAATAAGACTTGATTTTCCGGCATTGCGTCTGCCGAAGATCCCGATATGTATACGTTCTGAAGAAGGTGTGCTGTTTAAACTCATGATATGTTCCTCACTTTCTGACAGCTGTATATAAAAGCTGACTGTATAAAAAGTTGATGTTACCTAAATATTCAAAGAATCGCCACGGTCTGTTACAACCTGATAGCCTATGGATTTCATCCGCATTTCCAGACAGTGTCTGCACTGGGCGGATTCATCACCGGTACAGATCTTATTATCATATAGAAGATAATCTTTCCGTACTTCCGTTGGTGAAAGGTTCGGCATTACGACATTGGCGCCTGCCAGGATTCCAAGTTCACGCCCCTTTGGGTGGATGGTTCCAAGTGCGGTTGTGGCAGGAAGTAAAACCTTCGGGATCATCAGCCGGATCAGGCCGAGCATATATAAAGTAAGTTCCAGTGTTCCCGCAGATTCTCCGGCAAACGGAGTGTCATGATGTGGGATAAACGGACCGATTCCGATCATGTGTGGATTCAGTTCTTTCATGAAGAGCATGTCTTCTGCAAGGTGTTCCGAAGTCTGGTAAGGAGAGCCAACCATGAATCCGCAGCCAATCTGATAACCGATGTCCTTTAAATCCCGCAGACATTGCTGCCTGTGTTCAGGACTAAGGTTCGGTGGATGAAGCTTTCTGTAATGTTCGTGGTTATAAGTTTCATGCCGTAGAAGATAGCGGTCGGCGCCGGCATCATAGTAAGCCTGATAGCTATCTTTGGATTTTTCCCCGATGGAAAGTGTAATGGCACAGTCGGGATAGCGTTCTTTAATTATCCGGATCAAATGGATGATGCGTTCATCTGTATAATATCCGTCTTCGCCGCCCTGCAGGACAAAGGTGCGGAATCCAAGCTCATAACCTTCCTTACAGCACTTTAGGATATCGGCTTCTGACAGGCGGTACCGGTGTGCGTTGCCGTTGCTTTTCCGTATACCGCAGTACAGACAGTCGTTTTTACAATAATTGGTAAATTCGATCAGACCGCGGACGTAGACATCGTGTCCATAATAACGGTGGCGTTCTTCGCGGGCCAGGGAAAAGAGATATTCGGAAAGTTCCGGAGTGTGTCCCTCGATCAGTGTGATCCATTCTTCTTTGGTCAGGGTCTGTTCTTTATGCAATTGATCGATCAGATATTTTAAAGATAAGTTCGTTTCATTCATGAAAATCATTCCTTTGCCCGTATGTTATTGATCATAATATCTCACATTATTATAACAAACAATTACTTGCCGAACAATGTAAAGAAAGAAGTGATATGCAGAAATAGAAAAATAAGATAAATATATTAAAAAATATAAATTGACAATTCATACAGATGCGTTTTTAATAGAAGTATACAGATTAGTTACGGCGAATTAATGAATCATAAAGAAAGGAAGAAATCATGGGAATTGGTAAAAGAATATTAAGTGTACTGATTGGTATCCTCTTCATTATAAGTGTGTCGGTACTTGGAGGAAGTCTGCTTGCAAAGCAGGTACTTGTTAAAGCAATCAGTCAGGCAGGGATTGATACGGCAATCTCTCACAGAATGATGGATGCAGTATTTGGCTATGCAGGAGCAGATGATACACAGTGGATTGCGAAGATACAGAACAAGATTGAGAAGAACGAGGAAGTACAGAAAATTACAGAAAAGGTCATGGATGAAATGGTGAATGATCTTTCAAAAGGAACGGGATATAAGGATGTAGATATTTCCAAAGAACTGAATCAGTTACTGGAAGACAGCATGAAAGAAATTAAGGATTCAAATCCAGAGTTAACGGAAGATATGCTGAAACTTATGAAGCAGCAGTTAAAAGATGAGATGGATGATGTTCAGGATGTACTGAATAGTTATGCATCTAATCTGTATGGTAATATGAAAGATACCAGTACGATACAGGGGAAAGTTGCCAGATTATATACGACGCTGGTATCAACGACCTGCCGGGCCGTATCGGGAGCAGCAGTTCTGCTCTGTGCAATCCTGACGGTATTGCTTGGGTATCCAAGACACAGAGGATTATTTTCACTCGGAGTGGAAAGTTTGATTTGTGGAGGAATTTTTGCCGGACTTATAGGAGTTATGGGAAGCCGGACTATGGGCTTCTTATCGGACAAGATGCTGGGGCGTACGGTAGATATAGGGTTAAAGTCATATTTCTGGATGGGCTGTATATTTGCCGGGGCGGGTGTGATATTCCTGCTTGCGGGATTTATAATAAAGTGGAAAGACCAAAAAAGGATAGATGTAAATGAGTAACAGATTTTTATAATGAAGTATTCGGAACATTTGATACAGAAGATATAGAAGTGTAACAGAGTGAATGAACAGGATGTAAATGTAACAGGTATGAGAAAGGTTATATTTTACATCCTGTATCTTTTAGAGCAGTAATCGGATTGATTATAGGTGTTTTACATTACATACGGATAGCATACTGGAAATATTATATGGGGCATGCTATCATAAAAGTAATGTCTTTTTCCGTAGATGTATGGAATACAATAGAAAACAGAGGAGTTAATTCAGACATGGAAACACAACACATTATCCACAATTTTGAGCCAATCTATAATGAACATTCTAAGATTCTGATGCTCGGAACTATGCCATCGCCGAAATCCAGAGAAGTCGGATTCTACTATGGACACCCAAGAAACAGATTCTGGAAAGTTGTATCCGATGTCTGTGGCGAAGCGTATCCGGAGACGAGAGAAGGCAAGATCGCATTTGCATTAAGAAATGGTATTGCAGTCTGGGATGTGCTGGCGGGGTGTGATATTAAAGGAGCAGATGACAGCAGTATCCGTAATCCACAGCCGAATGATCTGAGCCGGATCCTTGAATGTGCAGATATTAAGGCTATTTTTACGACAGGAACGAAAGCATTTCAACTATATAAGAAATTTTGCTATCCTAAGACTGGGATTATGGCAATTGGATTGCCGTCTACGAGTCCGGCAAACTGCAGAACATCGTATGAGCAGTTGTTCGAGGCATATTCTGAAATTAAGAAATATATATAACAACGATGAAAATAAATAAGATTTCTAAATAAGTAAGAATCAAGAAAGAAGGCGTATTAGGCCATATGAACCGGGAAGAACAAGTAAGAATACTGATCGACTATCTGAAAAAAGAAAATACAGGTTATGCATCACTTGCAGATCCGGTAGATTATACCGGGAGAAGAAGACTTCTAAGAAGTCTTATGAATGTCCGCTGGCCGGGCGAGGCAGATCCGGAGTATACCAGGATCCAGGATGAACTGCTAAAGGAAGAAGCAGAACAGAAAGGAATCGTAGAATGGGGACAACTTCCGACTATCGGTGGACAATTCCCATGTGAGACGATCAAGAATGTGGATAAGATATCTCTCTGGCGGGGAGATATTACAAGACTTTCCGTAGATGCGATCGTAAATGCGGCGAACAGCCAGATGCTTGGATGTTTTGTGCCGTGTCATGGATGCATCGACAATGCGATCCATTCGGCAGCAGGTATCCAGCTTCGTAATGAATGTGCACAGATTATGGAAGCACAAGGACATGAAGAACCGACCGGAAAAGCGAAGATTACAAAAGGATATAATCTCCCGGCGAAACATGTCATCCATACCGTAGGTCCGATTGTTGGCATGCAGGTGACAGAAAAGCAGGAAGAAGAATTAAAGTCGTGTTATCTGAATTGTATGAAACTGGCGGAAAAAGAAGGACTTAAGTCGATTGCATTTTGCTGTATCTCAACGGGAGAATTCCATTTCCCGAATAAACTGGCGGCAGAGATTGCGGTGAAGACGGTGGACAAGTATCTGTCTTCTTCAAAACTGGAAAGAGTGATTTTCAACGTATTTAAAGAAGAGGACTATAATATATATAAGAAGATATTTGCATAAGAGTAAAGGAACAAGAGAGGAAATAAAGAAATGGACAATCTGGTATTCAGTTTAAATGCAACAGTCCCCATTTTCTTAATGATGATACTGGGACTGTTCTTCAATAAGATCGGGTGGATGGATGAAGAGTTTGCCAATAAGATGAACAAATTCGTCTTCCGAATACCACTGCCGGTATTATTATTCGGCGATCTGGCGGTCGTAGATATCAAGGAAGCGTGGGATACGAAATTTGTAATCTTCTGTTTTATTATTACATTGATCAGTATCACGATCGCAATCGGAATCTCCTGCCTGTTGAAAGACAGAAGTATTCAGGGAGAATTTATCCAGGGAGCGTACAGAAGCAGTGCGGCACTTCTGGGGATCGCATTTATCCAGAATATCTATGGTAATTCCGGTCAGGCACCGCTTATGATCATTGGAAGTGTGCCGCTTTATAATATTATGGCGGTGGTTGTACTGTCATTTTTCAAGCCGGGACAAAAAGGCATGGATAAAGCACTGATCAAGAAGACACTGATCGGTATCATTACGAATCCAATCATCATCGGTATTGTGGCAGGTCTGTTATGGTCGGCACTGAAACTTCCGATGCCGGTGATCTTACATAAGGCCGTCAGCAGTATCGGCGGCGTAGCAACACCGATGGGACTGATGGCGATGGGAGCTACATTTGACATTAAGAAAGCATTTGGCAAGATTAAACCGACCGTGATCGCTGCGTTTATCAAATTAGTGGGATTTGTAGCAGTGTTCATGCCGCTTGCAGTGGCAATCGGGTTTCGGAGAGAGAAACTGATCGCAATCTTAGTCATGCTCGGATCGGCAACAACAGTCAGCAGTTATGTTATGGCTAAGAATATGGGACATGAAGGAGTTGTGTCTTCGAGTGTAGTTATGCTGACGACTATGTGCAGCGCATTTACCCTGACGGGATGGCTCTATATCATGAAGTGTTTCGGATTGGTGTAACCCTTAAGAGTTTCTGAAAAATCCCTAAAATCCTTGACAAATGGGGATTCGATGGCTATCATATTCAGTAGTTTATACGTAAAGGCATTGATGAAGAGGAGTACACGTAAGTTCGTCCATACCAGAGAGAGTGATCCATCGGCTGAGAGACACTTAAGGAATACGAGACGTCGGAAGGTAGCTTCGGAGCCGGATGAATGAACCTGTAACTTATGATAAAGTAGAATTAGTTCATCCCGGAGTCGTTCCCGTTAAAGAATAAGATGAGATATATAGCGAAGGATTTCTTCCTATATAATGAAGGTGGTACCGCGACTACAATCGCCCTTTACGTCGATGTAAAGGGTTTTTTCATTTAATAAAAAAATGTGAAAAATGTGTGAAATGAGGAGGAAACTATGAGCGAAAACCTGGAAAAGACTTACAATCCCAAAGCGATTGAAGCAAAATTATATGAAAAATGGTGTGATAACAAATATTTCCACGCCGAAGTAGACAGAAGCAAGAAACCATTTACTACAGTAATGCCGCCACCGAACATTACAGGTAAGCTTCACATGGGACATGCCCTGGATAATACACTGCAGGACATCCTGATCCGTTATAAGAGAATGCAGGGATACAATGCACTCTGGATTCCGGGAACAGACCATGCGGCTATCTCTACTGAGGTTAAGGTTACAAATCAGTTAAAAGAAGAAGGAATTGACAAGAAAGAATTAGGAAGAGAGAAATTCCTGGAAAGAACATGGCAGTGGAAAGAAGAATACGCCGGAACTATCGAAGGACAGTTAAAAAAATTAGGTGTATCCTGTGACTGGGACAGAGAACGTTTCACAATGGACGAAGGATGTTCCAAAGCCGTAGAAGAAGTATTTATCAAATTATACAACGAAGGATATATTTACAAAGGATCCAGAATCATCAACTGGTGTCCGGTATGTAAGACTTCTCTTTCCGATGCAGAAGTTGAACATGAGGAACAGGACGGATTCTTCTGGCACATCAAATATCCAATCGTTGGAACAGATGATTATCTGGAGATCGCAACCACACGTCCGGAGACATTACTTGGAGATACTGCAATCGCAGTTCACCCGGATGATGAAAGATACAAAGACATCGTAGGAAAAATGTGTAAACTGCCTCTGACAGACAGAGAGATTCCGATCGTTGCCGACTACTATGTAGACAAAGAATTCGGAACAGGTGCGGTTAAGATCACACCGGCACATGACCCTAACGACTTTGAAGTCGGAAAACGTCACAACCTGCCGGAGATCAACATCATGAACGATGATGCAACGATCAATGAGCAGTATGGTGGAAAATATGCCGGAATGGACCGCTACGAAGCAAGAAAAGCAATGGTAGCTGACCTGGAAGAGCAGGGATACCTGGTAAAAGTTGTTCCACATTCTCATAACGTAGGAACACATGACCGCTGCCATACAACTGTAGAGCCAATGATCAAGCAGCAGTGGTTTGTTAAGATGGAAGAACTGGCAAAACCAGCCATCGAAGCAATCAAGAACGGCGATTTAAGATTCGTACCGGAACGTTTCAACAAGATCTACCTGCACTGGCTTGAGAATATCCGTGACTGGTGTATTTCCCGTCAGATCTGGTGGGGACACAGAATCCCGGCTTACTACTGTGATGAGTGCGGTGAAGTAGTCGTTGGACACGGCGCACCGGAGAAATGCCCGAAATGTGGATGCACACACTTTACACAGGATGAAGATACACTGGATACATGGTTCAGTTCTGCGCTGTGGCCATTCTCAACACTTGGATGGCCGGATCAGACAGAAGATCTGGATTACTTCTATCCGACAGATGTGCTGGTAACAGGCTATGACATCATCTTCTTCTGGGTAATCCGTATGGTATTCTCAGGATACGCGCATACCGGAAAGGCACCGTTCCACACCGTATTTATCCACGGTCTGGTCCGTGACTCTCAGGGACGTAAGATGAGTAAATCTCTTGGAAATGGTATCGATCCACTGGAGATCATTGATCAGTATGGTGCAGATGCACTTCGTATGACACTGATGACAGGTAATGCACCTGGTAACGATATGCGTTTCTATAACGAACGTGTAGAGGCAAGCCGTAACTTTGCCAATAAAGTATGGAATGCTTCCAGATTTATCATGATGAACCTGGATGAAAAAGAATTGAAGAAACCGGCGAATTTTGAAAAACGTCCTGCAGACTGCTGGATCATGTCAAAATGCAACAGCCTTGTAAAAGATGTTACAGAAAATATGGATAAGTTCGAACTTGGCATCGCACTTTCCAAGATTTACGACTTTATGTGGGATGAGTTCTGTGACTGGTACATTGAGATGGCAAAATATCCGATCTATCATGCAGATGAAGATCCGGAAGCAGCCAATGCGGCACTGTGGACATTAAGAGAAGTCCTGAAGAAATCACTGAAACTGCTGCATCCATATATGCCGTTCGTTACAGAAGAGATCTACAGCAAGTTAGTACCGGAAGAAGAATCACTGATGATGTCTGACTGGCCGGTATATGAAGAAGAGTGGAACTTCCCAGTAGATGAGAACATTGTAGACCACTACAAAGAGATCATCCGCGGAATCCGTAACGTACGTGCCGAGATGAACGTTCCAAATTCAAGAAAAGCTACAGCATTCGTTGTATGTGAGGATGAAGAACTGGGAGCAGGACTTGCACTTCTTGGACATGCTGCACAGAACATGGCAGCTCTGAACGAACTGGTAATCCAGAAAGACAAGAGCGGTATTGCAGACGATGCAGTATCTATCGTAGTTCCGGATGCAACCGTATACCTTCCACTGGAAGAGCTGATCGACTTTGAACAGGAGATCGAGCGTCTGACAAAAGAAGAGGCAAGACTTACCAAAGAAATCGCACGTTCTAACGGTATGTTAAATAACGAGAAATTCGTAAGTAAAGCACCTGCTGCAAAGGTTCAGGAAGAAAGAGACAAACTGGAGACCTACCAGCAGATGATGGCACAGGTAAAAGAAAGACTGGAAGGATTAAAAGTAAAACAGTCATAAACAATACATTTCCGCAGTTATCGGTAACAGGATAACTGCGGATTAGATATCAAAGGGGATTATATGAAAAAACTTCAGTTAAAAAAACCGGATATCAAGGGTAAAATCCGCAAAATAAAAAATTTGAAGAAAGAGGATGTCATTGCATACTGGAAAGGCAGACATGAACGACGTGAGAGAATACTGGAAGCAAGACGCAACAGTGCATTTGCAAAGAAGATGCAGCCGGTCTATGCATTCATGAATAGATTCTCTTTGATATTTCATGCGTTGCTTGCATGCATCATTAACTTTGTAATAGAAGCAATTTCCAGACACTCCGTTGTTGCAGCCTGGGACTATATGACAGGAACACCGATGGTATTTTTATACAATGCATTTATGATCTTTGTGACATTTTCGATTGTATATCTGTTCAAACGAAGGATATTTGTCCGTATGATCATCGGTGCGATCTGGGTGATTCTTGGAATCGCGAATGGTTATATCCTGTTAAAGAGAGTTACACCGTTCAATGCACAGGATCTTAAGATCGCAGGGGATGGAATTGCGCTGATCAATAATTACTGTAATGGATTTGAAGTGGTTGTGATCGCTGTCGGAGCGGTAGCACTTCTGATCTGGCTGATATCTATGTGGAGACGCGGTGGGCAGTATGCAGGTAAGATACATCATATTGCAGCACTGATCGGAATTATTGTATGTGGCGTTCTTTACACTTTTGTAACGAATATAGCAATAGATAAACGAGTGGTATCTACTTATTTTGGAAATATTGCATTTGCTTATGAGGATTATGGTCTTCCATACTGCTTCTCGGCAAGTCTTTTTAACACGGGAATCAGTGAGCCAAATGGATATACGAAGAAAGCAATGGCAAAGATTGACAAGGACGGAGAATTAAATCAGACGGCTACGAGCCGTTCTTCTGATGAACTTCCGAATATCATTGTTGTGCAGCTGGAGTCATATTTTGACGTTGCAAACGCAGAGTTTTTCACCACATCTGAAGATGCATGCCCGAATCTGCACAATTTATATCAGAATTATTCAAACGGATATTTTAAAGTACCGTCTGTAGGAGCAGGTACGGCAAATACAGAGTTTGAAGTGCTGACAGGTATGAACCTTCGTTATTTCGGACCTGGAGAATATCCGTATAAGACTTATTCAAAAAAACATCCGACGGAGAGTGCGGCGACAGCGCTTGCCTCTCTTGGATACGGAACACATGCATTACATGATAACACAGGAAATTTCTACAGCCGTGCCAATGTATTTAATAACATGGGATTTGATACATTTACCAGTAAGGAGTTTATGAATGTCCTGCAGACGACAGAGAATGGATGGGCAAAAGATGAGATTCTGACACATCATATTATGGAAGCCATGGATACAACAAAACAGGAAGATTTTGTATTTACTGTCAGTGTACAGGGACATGGAAACTATCCGGAGACACAGGTGATCGAGAATCCGAAGATCAAGGTTGAAGGAATCGAAGACGAAGCGCTGAAAAATAAATGGGAATATTATGTTAACCAGGTCTATGAGATGGATCAGTTTGTAGGTGATCTGATCAAGGCAGTGGAAGAAAGAAATGAACCATCTGTTGTCGTATTCTACGGAGATCATCTTCCGACTATGGGACTGAAGGCAGAAGACTTAAAGAGCCGTTACTTATATAATACGAACTATGTAATCTGGGATAATATCGGACTTCAGAAGCATGATAAGAATATCCCGGCATATCAGCTGATGTCAGAGGTACTGAACAGACTGGATATCCATTCCGGTACCGTATTCAATTATCATCAGCAGAGAAAGGGAACAAAGAATTACCTTTCAGATCTGGAACTCCTGCAGTATGATATCCTGTATGGAAAGCAGTATGTATATAACGGAAAAGCACCAATCACCGAAGGCCATATGGTGATGGGAATCCGTAATGTGTCACTGAGCAGTATTGTTCCGCAGTTGAACAGTGGATATAGTCTGTACGGTGAGAACTTCACAAAATACAGCCGCGTATATGTCAATGGTGAAAAGCAGAAGAGCAGCTTCCTGAATAATACGCGTATTAATCTGTCGGAGACAGAATTAAAAGACGGTGATGTGATTCAGGTTGGACAGGTTGGTTCCAGTGATACGATATTCCGGATGTCGGATAAGTACACATATCAGAACGGACAGCTTGTAAAACAGGAAGGCACAGCAACCGATAAGAGCAAATCTTGGGTGGATCAGGATTATGATGTTAACTAAAAAAGAACCGGAAACGTTCACATATGAAGAGGCAGCAGCGTATATCGAAGAAATTCCGAAATTTACAAAGAAACATACGCTGGAGCACACAAAAATGTTTTTAAAAAGATTGGGTAATCCGGCGGCGGACAGAAAGATTGTCCACGTCGCCGGTACAAATGGAAAAGGGTCTGTATGTGCATACTTACAGGCCATACTTATGGCAGAGGGGAAGAGAACAGGGTTCTTTACATCCCCTCATCTTGTATCTGTAAATGAGCGGATACGGGTAGATAATATACAGATTGATAATGAGACATTTCTGAAGGTGTTTCGAAAAGTTTTAAAGATAGTGCGTCAGATGGTGGAAGACGGAATCGAACATCCTTCGTATTTCGAATTTCTATTTGGAATGGGTATGACAGCATTTGCAGAGACAGATGTAGAATATATCATTCTGGAGACGGGACTTGGCGGACGGCTGGATGCGACAAACGCAATAGACAATCCGGCACTTGCCATCATAACATCAATCAGTCTGGATCATACGGCGATCCTCGGTGATACGATCGAGAAGATTGCGGGTGAGAAAGCCGGAATTATTAAGCCGGGTGTTCCGGTGTTCTTTGACGGAAGCAGTAAAAAAGCAGCGGAAGTCATTAAGGCAAAAGCTTCGGAACTGGGCGTATCTTGTAGAGAAGTTACGAAAAATGCGTATGAAATTCAGGAAGTTCACCGCAAATATATTGCATTTTCCAGACGGAGTGCGTATGATAAAGATGTTATCTTTCAGGTACCGATGTGCGGATGTTACCAGGCGATGAATGCAGAGCTTGCACTGGAGGCGTTGGAATATCTGCTCGCGGGAGAAGAGATACATATGGACCGGTGGAAGGAAGCACTTGCAGAACTTCACTGGGAAGGAAGAATGGAACGGGTAGGAGCACATATTACCGTAGACGGTGCACATAACCCGGGCGCAATGGAAGCGTTTGTAGAAAGCGTAAAAGCACTGGATGAGTCCGAACGCGGAGAAATGGTATTACTATTTTCAGCAGTATCGGATAAAAAGTACGATCAGATGATAGAATATCTGTGTGAGAATCTGGATGTGAAAGCTTATGTTGTCACACAGATCGAGGACGAAAGAGGTGTTCCGGCAGAGGAACTTGCTGATGTCTTCCGAAGATACACAGACAGACCGGTGTACTGTAAAGAACGATTAGAAGATGCCGTGAGAACGGCAATGAATGAACGGGGAGAGACGGGAGAGATATACTGTCTTGGCTCTTTGTACCTCGTAGGAATGATGAAGAAGTTACTGGCAGGAGGTGCCATAGATGCTTGATTTTGAAGAAGAATTAAAGAAGTTCCAGCCAAGTCTGGAAGTAGAGGAACTGGGAGATGCGATTTACCAGGATGATCTGACAGACATGACAGATCTTTTAAGAGAAGTAATCGAACAGACAAAGCAGGATGATCCACAGTAAACTGCGGTAGAGAGAATATAGAGGGAAGTATATGGATTACACAACAAAACTGGCGTATCAGTCGAATTACTGGTATAATGACGGACTTAACAAAGCGAATATCCGGGATCTGACCGGTGCCATTACATCGCTTAAGAAGAGTTTACAATATAACAGAGATAATATTGCGTCAAGAAATCTTCTGGGACTTGTTTATTATGGACGAGGCGATGTGGTAGAAGCGCTGGCAGAATGGGTCTTAAGCAAGAATCTTCAGCCTAAGGAGAATATTGCGAATTATTATATCCAGAAAGTAAAAGAAAAAAGAGATGATCTGGACAGAATCAATCAGGCTATAAAAAGATATAATCAGGCTTTGGATTACTGTTATCAGAGATGTGAAGATCTGGCGGTTATGCAGCTTAAGAAAGCAATCGAGATGCATCCGACGTATGTGAAAGCATACCAGCTTTTGGCGCTCCTTTACATTATGGAAGAACAGTATGCAGAAGCAAGAAAGAATATCCGGATCGCTCACAAACTGGATAAGACCGACGATATCACGATGCGTTACATGCATGAGTTGAATCAGGTACGGAAGTCAAGAAACATCCGCCTGATAGACGATAAAGATACCGGAAAGAAGAAAAAGGGCAGACAGACAGTTACTTATAATATCGGAAATGAGACGATCATTCAACCGGTTGCTTCAGGATTAAAAGATAATGTCGGCCTGCATACAATGGTTAATATTGCAATCGGTGTTATTGTAGGTGTGGCAGTTATGGGATTCTTAATCATGCCGGCTGTGTCTGCATCAAGACAGAGTAAGCTGAATAAGCAGACCGTTAAGTTCAGTGATCAGATCGCAACTCAGAAATCTCAGATCAGTGCACTGAAAAAAGAGCTGGATAATTACCGGAGCAGCAGTAAAGAAGCAGAGAATCAGCAGCAGACAGCAGAGATCACAAAGACAAGCTATGAATCACTGATGACCGTTATATCTCATTATTCAACCGGAGATATGAGTAATTCGGCACTGGCAGAGGAACTTCTGAAGATTAATTCAGAGACACTTGGAGCATCGGGAAAAGAAGAGTATGATACACTGACAGGAAAGATATATCCAAGAGTCTGTGAGAGTCTGTATGTAACATCACAGAAGAATTATCAGGTGGCAAATTATGATACGGCAGTGACGAATCTGGAGCAAGTCGTACAGATGGACGAAGGATATCAGGATGGTGCGGCTATGCTTCTTCTTGCACAGTCCTATGAAAAACAGGGTAAGCAGGATAAGGCGAATACGTATTATCAGAAGATCATCGAAAAATATAACGGGACAGAGGCAGCAACAGAGGCACAGAATGCTCTTGATGTACAAAATGCCAAAAAGACCAAAGACAATAATAATTAGAAAATGTACGAAAGAAAAGGATATACACGGTAAAGTGTATGTCCTTTTCTTTTATACTTAAGTATGTAAGGGGAGTATGTAACATGAAATATCAGGTACAGGAAAATTGTCTTACTATATTTTTACCGGGGGAGCTGGATCATCATAATGCAGAAGAGATACGAAAAGAATCAGATCGTCTGATTGAACACAATCACATACGTTATGTGATCTTTGATTTTGCGGATACAAAATTCTGTGACAGTTCCGGAATCGGAGTGATCATGGGTCGTTACAGAAAGATCTATATGCTGGGCGGTGAAGTGTGTGCGGTACATACAAGCGAGAGGATCAGGAAGATTCTTATGATGTCAGGAGTAACAAAGATTATGCAGATTTATGAGGAGGAGAAATAAATGGAAAATACCAATGAAATGACGATTATTTTTGACAGTTATTCATCCAATGAAGCATTTGCAAGAGTGGCGGTTGCTGCATTTATGACATCGCTGAATCCGACAGTGGAGGAAGTAGCAGATGTAAAGACTGCGGTATCAGAGGCTGTAACCAATGCGATCATCCACGGATACGAAAGCCGGATAGAGAAGATCACGCTTCGTTGTAAGACATGCGGGGATACTTTGTATATCGAGATAGAAGATCATGGAAAAGGAATGGAAGATGTAAAGAAGGCGATGGAACCGTTATTTACTACAAGACCGGAGCTTGACCGGTCCGGGATGGGATTTTCTTTTATGGAAGCTTTCATGGATCAGGTAGAAGTAAGTTCAAAGCCGGGAAAAGGAACTATTGTGAAAATGCAGAAAACAATTGGAAAAGGACGAAAGGTATGGACCACACAATCGCTTTAATTCAGAAATCTCACGAAGGGGATGAAGAAGCAAGAGCTCAGATTGTGGAGGAAAATACAGGACTGGTCTGGTGTATTGTAAGAAGATTTACGGGAAGGGGAACAGAGCTGGAAGATCTGTTTCAGATCGGAACGATTGGATTACTGAAAGCAATCGACAAGTTTGATCTGAGTTATGAAGTGAAATTCTCAACTTATGCTGTTCCGATGATCAGTGGAGAAATCAAGCGCTTCTTAAGAGATGATGGGATGATAAAGGTAAGCCGGTCGTTAAAAGAACTGTCTTATAAAGGATATCAGGCCCAGGAAGTACTCGGTAGAAAGCTTGGAAGGGAGCCGTCGGTCACAGAACTTGCAGAGTATCTTGATGTGTCACCGGAAGAACTTACGATGGCGATGGATGCATGTACGGATGTAGAATCACTACACCGGCCGGTATACAAAAAAGAAGGACAGGAGATTTCACTGATGGAAAAAGTAGGAAAGGAGGACGGTGCGGAAGAAAGAGTACTGGATCATCTGCTGTTAAAAGAGCTTCTGACAAGTCTGGATAAAGAAGAAAGAAAACTGATCTATCTGCGATATTTTGCCGAAAAGACACAGACTCAGGTAGGAAAGGAAATGGGAATTTCCCAGGTTCAGGTTTCCAGAATGGAAAAGAAAATATTAAAAAATCTAAGAGAACGTATCTGACAGGCACATCATGAATATATTCTGGAAAATCAGCCATACTAACTCATGAAACTTGGATGGAAAGGGTGAGTAAGATGGAGGATGCCAGAAGAAAGATCAGGATGTGCCTGATCTTTGTTGTGACATTGGCAGTGATCATCGGGCTGATTTATTACTTCCATGATGTAAGAGGCAATCACGGAGTCAATGAAGGAACACTGATAAAAAGAATGGAAATAACTGCAAAAAATGATGAGATAAACAGGAGGTGAAGAAGATGGCCGCGAATTCTGATGATATATATATAAAAGCAGACCGGAATATAGAGGTCGCAAAAAAGTCGGTAACGCTTGGAGATGTATTGAAGATTGAATGCGCCAATCCTGTAATGCTGGCCAGAATCAGAAGTACGCATCTTCTGACATTTCATCACCCGGATAATAAAAGGGAAAGACGAGTGGTCATGTCGGTCTTAAAAGTGATACAGAAGATCCATGAAATCTATCCGGAGGCTTCTGTGGAAAATATCGGGGAGACGGATTTCATCGTAACATATGAAGAACAGGATGGGAAAGGCGGAGTTATTCACGTGGCGAAGATTGTCATGGTGGTGCTGATCAGTTTTTTCGGAGCGGCATTTTCAACAATGGCATTCAATAATGATGTAGGCGTGACAAAAATGTTCGGACAGATATACGAACTTCTGACCGGAACAAAGTCGAATGGATTTACGATTCTGGAATTTATGTATTGTATTGGTATTATCATCGGAATTCTGACATTCTTTAATCATTTCGGTAAAAAACGGCTGTCGGTAGATCCGACACCAATGGAGGTAGAGATGCGACTGTATGAAAATGATATACAGACGACGCTTGTGGAAACGTATTCCAGAAAGGAGAAAGAATTGGATGTGGATGAAAAACATATTCCTGGCAATTCTGGGACTTAGTGCCGGAATTACGGCGGCCGGAGGTTTATTTTCTTTTATTATCGGACTGGGGGTGGTGTCGGATTTTGCGGACAGGACACATACAGGTGAGCATGTTATGCTCTATGAAGATGCCATTGCAGTGGGCGGCAGTATCGGAGCAATCATCTCTGTCTATCATCCCACGATACCATACGGAAACTGTCTGGTTCCGCTGGCGGGACTTTTCGGTGGAATCTTTGTAGGATGCTGGGCGATGGCTCTTACTGAGATGCTGGATCTCTTTCCGATCTTCATCAGGAGAATCCGGCTTGTGAGAGGGATTGGAGCGATCATTATAGGAATCGCTTTTGGAAAAGGATTAGGAGCATTACTGTTTTTTTGGAAAAGGTGGTAAAAAATGGATAAAAAAAGACAGCAGCAGGCTTATGAAAATTATGTAAAGCAAAAAACACCGGTGCATAATCTGCCTGCTAATATGACAAAAGCATTCGTAACGGGAGGCGCAATCTGCGTGCTGGGACAGGGGATTTTGAATATCTGTGAGAAGGCAGGATTAGATAAAGATATAAGTGGCGGCTGGTGTTCTATGCTTCTGGTATTTCTGAGTGTAGTACTGACGGGATTCAATGTCTATCCAAGGATTGCAAAATGGGGCGGAGCCGGAGCGCTGGTTCCGATCACCGGATTTGCCAATTCGGTGGCAGCACCGGCAATCGAATACAAAAAAGAAGGACAGGTTATGGGAATCGGCTGTAAGATATTTACGATTGCAGGTCCGGTGATTCTGTATGGAATCTTTACAAGCTGGGTTCTGGGACTGTTCTACTGGCTGTTAAGAATTGTCGGAGTATTATGACGGCAGAGGATCTCAGATATGTAAATATGTCGGGAAAGGATAAGATGAATGATAAAGGGAAAGCAAAGTATAGCCTTTGAGGTATCTCCGTACCTTGAAGAGAGTGCTTCGGTTGTTGGGAAAAAAGAAGGAGAAGGACCTTTGGGCAGTATGTTCGATATTGTGGCAGAGGAAGATCTTTTCGGGGAGAATACCTGGGAAGAAGCAGAAAGCACCATGCAGAAGGAAGCATGTCTTCTGGCTCTTGGTAAAGCACATTTGGCACCGGAGAGTATCCGTTATCTGTTCGGTGGAGATTTGTTAAGGCAGGGAGTGGCAACTTCAATGGGAGTAGAGACACTTCAGATCCCGATGTTCGGATTATATGGAGCATGTTCAACTTCCGGAGAAGCACTTGCCCTGGCTTCGATGAGTGTAGCTGCGGGATATGGAGAACGGATGCTGGCGGTAACATCCAGTCATTTCGGAAGTGCTGAGAAAGAATTCCGTTTTCCTCTCGGATATGCGAATCAGAGACCATTATCGGCGCACTGGACAGTGACCGGAAGCGGAGCATTTATCGTGGGGAAAAATAGAAGTCATGTGAGGATAACCGGGGTGACAGTAGGAAAAATTGTGGATTACGGTCTGAAAGACTCACAGAATATGGGAGCATGTATGGCTCCGGCCGCATGTGATACGATCATTCAGAATCTGGAGGATTTTGAAAGAAAAGAGACAGATTACGACAGGATCATTACCGGAGATCTTGGCTATGTGGGGCAGAGTATTTTATTCGACCTTATGAGGGGAAAAGAACATGATATCAAGATAAATCATATGGATTGCGGAATGACAATCTTTGATCAGAATCTGCAGGATACACATGCCGGAGGAAGTGGCTGTGGTTGTGCGGCCGCAACATTATCCGCTTATATCCTGCCAAAGATATCAAGAGGAGAGTGGAAACGTGTACTCTTTGTACCGACGGGAGCGCTTATGTCAACCGTCAGTTATAATGAAGGAGCCAGTGTACCGGGGATCGCACATGGAATTGTCTTAGAACATTGCTAGGAGGAAAAGATTATGGATTATATCAATGCATTCTGGGTAGGGGGACTGATCTGTGCTCTGACGCAGATACTGCTGGACAGGACGAAGCTGATGCCCGGAAGAATCATGGTGCTTCTGGTCTGCAGCGGTTCTGTACTGGGAGCATTTAAGATATATCCGGTTATTCAGGATTTTGCCGGAGCAGGAGCCAGTGTACCGTTACTGGGGTTTGGAAATCTTCTGTGGAAAGGTGTAAAAGAAGCCGTAGAAAAAGAAGGATTTATCGGAATCTTTATGGGAGGATTTAAAGCCAGTGCAGTAGGTATATCAGCGGCTCTCATTTTTGGCTATCTGGCGTCCCTGATCTTTGAGCCAAAGATGAAGAAATAGCTGTGAACCCGGATTAAGAGATCATTAAGATTCGTTCATACCGGAAAGTACTGCCATCGGCTGTTTGAAGAAATGATTAAATGCGGCGATAGCACGTCCAACCCCGATCACGGCAAGGACCGTTCCGATTCCGATGCCTACCAGGTGATGCGCAAAGATAAGACCAACAGAGATTGTCAGACAGATATTAAAAAGGTCGAAACAATTTTTGGTAAATCCTACGCTTTTGTGGATGAAATCGGAGATTGCCTGAACAATTCCATCTCCGGGATTGGGGATGATACGCATATTCAAAGACATGGCGGCACCGACGCCTGTCAGAATGATGGCAATGATCAGAAAGAGGATCCTTCCGGGAAAACTTCCGGCAAAAGAATCCGGATAAGTTGTCCAAAGATCAGGGATCATACCGGAAAATATATTCAGGAACCGGGTGAAAATCAGGCTTAGCGGGAATTGTAAAATGTCCATAAAAAGGACCAGTTTCAGGTTCATCTGATTAGCGTGTTCCAGAGGAAGACCTTCCAATTGTCTGGCATGGAGACTTCGGATCGTATGTAGGATCATCTCTACGACAACAAAAAGAGCATAAAGAACCAGTGTAGTATTTCCAAAATTAAAATGCCAGATCGTAGAGATACTGAATGACACTGAGATGATAGGAGATACACCGAGGCCGGTTTTTGTGTTCAGCGTGATTCCCAGAGCGAGAATAAGAAGTCCCATGAGATAGAAAAGTCCACGGTAAAAATATGTTTTTTGCATATATAAAGCCACTTCTTTCTATAGAATTTTGTATAAAAATGTAAAAACTGTCATCGGCAGATCCTGTAGATATCCAAATATACAAGAGACGTTGTCGATGGCAAGTTCTGTAAATATAATAAAACTCCCGTCAGAAACTGTCAATGAGACAGTTGCCGACGGGAGTATGTATCGCTACCTAATCAGATATCTGAGAGAATCGCAAGGAGTTTGATTCTCTGGATACAGGAAAATTAAGCAAGTTCTTCGCCTGTGATCATCTTGTAGCACTGAAGATATTTGTCGATTGTTTTCTGAACTACGTCATCCGGAAGAGTCCAGTCGTTATCCGGGTGAGAAGTCAGCCAGTCACGTGCAAACTGTTTGTCGAATGATGGCTGTCCATGTCCCGGCTCATAACCTTCTACTGGCCAGAAACGAGAACTGTCAGGTGTAAGCATCTCATCACCGATCACCATGTTACCATTCTCATCAAGACCGAATTCGAATTTTGTATCGGCGATGATAATACCACGGCTTAATGCATAGTCTGCACATTTTTTATAGAGAGCGATTGTACAGTCACGAAGTTTGGCTGCGTATTCTTCGCCTTTGCCAGGGAAATATTTCTCAAGGTGGGCAATACTCTGCTCATAAGAAATATTTTCGTCATGATCTCCGATCTCAGCTTTTGTGGATGGTGTGTAGATTGGCTCTGGAAGCTTGTCGGATTCTTTTAATCCTTCCGGAAGTTTGATACCGCATACAGTGCCATTTTCTTTATAGCTCTTCCATCCGCTTCCTGTAATGTAACCACGTACGATACATTCGATTGGAAGCATCTCGAGTTTTTTGCACATCATGCTGTTTCCGTCATATTCTGGTTTCTGGAAGAATTCAGGCATATCTTTCACATCAGTAGAGATCATGTGGTTTGGAAGAATGTCTTTTGTCAGGTCGAACCAGAATTTAGACATCTGTGTCAGAACGGTTCCTTTCTTGGAAACAACGTTCTTAAGAATTACGTCAAAACAACTGATACGATCAGTGGCAACCATAATCAGGCTGTCTCCGTTATCATAAATTTCACGGACTTTACCTTCTTTTATTGGTTTCATAACAATACCTCGCTTATTTATTATTTTTTTTAATATGTCTTCACTAATAGTCAAACAGATTTTGCGGAAAAAAACAATAGTAAATTGCAAAATTTCGAAAAAAAGTACAAAATATAAATTATGTTGTATAATAACAATATCGTAAAAAAGAATACTGATAAGTAATGGTAATAGTGACTGATAACGACAGATAATAAGCGGAAAATCGGTGAAAATATGAAGCAGAGAAAAGACAAAAGAAAGAAAAAATAAAAGACAGTAAGGAACGAAATTATGAGACATATTACAATTGGAATTCTGGCGCATGTGGATGCTGGGAAAACGACATTATCGGAATGCATGCTCTACTTAAGCGGGCAGATTAGAAAGCTTGGAAGAGTCGACCATAAAGATGCATTCTTAGATACATACGAACTGGAACGGGAAAGAGGAATCACGATCTTTTCCAAACAGGCAGAATTAAAAATGGGCAATCTGGGGATAACGCTTCTGGATACACCGGGGCATGTGGATTTCTCCGCAGAAATGGAGCGTACCTTGCAGGTACTGGATTATGCGATCCTGGTGATCAACGGAGCTGACGGGGTGCAGGGACATACACGCACGCTCTGGAGCCTGTTGAAAAGATATCAGATACCGACGTTCATATTCATCAATAAGATGGATCAGGTGGGAACAGATAAGGCAAAGGTACTGGCAGATCTGCAGAACAGACTGGATGAAGGATGCATTGATTTTTCGGAAATGTCGGAAGAAACATATGACAGCATTGCCATGTGTGATGAGAAAGCGATGGAAGAGTATCTGGAATCGGAGAAAGTGGAAGAAAATACGATTGCGGAGATGATCGGAAGCAGAAAGGTGTATCCGTGTTATTTCGGTTCGGCGCTAAAGATTGAAGGTGTGCAGGAATTTATGGACGGGATGTCTGCTTATATAGGACGAAATGAGCAGATAAATAATACAGACACTGGTACATGTGATTTTGGTGCAAAAGTTTTCAAGATATCGAGAGACCCATCCGGCGGCCGACTGACGCATCTGAAAGTGACATCCGGAACTCTGAAGGTAAAAGATACATTGACGGGAACGACAGGAAGGCAGCAGAGCAAGAACGAATCTGACCGTACACAAGATACATCCGAGACAGCTATGAACGGCTGGGAAGAAAAGGTCAACCAGATCCGGATCTATTCTGGAGAAAAATACGAGATGGTACAGGAAGCAGGCTCCGGCAGGATCTGTGCGGTAACCGGACTGAATTACACTTATCCGGGGGAAGGCCTCGGCATAGAATGCGATTCCGAAGCACCGGCACTGGAACCTGTCTTAAGTTACAAAATCGAACTCCCGGAAGGCTGTGACGTTCACAAAATGCTTGGAAACTTACGGATACTCGAAGAAGAAGATCCGATGCTTAAGATCGTGTGGAATGAAGAACTGGGAGAGATTCATGCAAAACTCATGGGAGCAGTCCAGATTGAGATATTAAAAAGCCTGATCAAAGACAGGTTCGGCGTAGAAGTAGAATTTGACACCGGTAATATCGTATATAAAGAGACTATACAGAATACCGTGGAAGGTGTGGGACATTTTGAGCCGCTCCGGCATTATGCGGAAGTACATCTGAAGATGGAACCGGGAGAAAGAGGCAGCGGTATTGTGATTGGAACAGACTGCAGTGAAGATATGCTAGATAAAAACTGGCAGCGTCTGATCCTTACCCATCTTCTGGAGAAAGAACATAGAGGTGTGCTGACCGGTTCTGTGATCACAGATATGAAGATTACATTGACGGCAGGAAGGGCGCATCTGAAACATACCGAGGGAGGAGATTTCCGGCAGGCAACTTACCGTGCGGTGCGTCAGGGACTGATGCAGGCAGAGAGTGTACTGTTGGAACCGTATTATGATTTCCAGCTGGAGGTCCCGTCAGGAATGATCGGACGGGCACTTACAGATATCCAGCGGATGAATGGGGAGGCCGGTACGCCGCAGACAGAAGGAGAGATGACGACGATCGAAGGCTATGCACCGGTTGCAGATATGCGGGATTATCAGATGGAAGTGAATTCCTACACAAGAGGACAGGGACATCTGACCTGTACATTCCGCGGTTATGAACCTTGCCAGAATGCAGAAGCAGTGATCGAAGAGAGTGGTTATGATCCGGAACGCGACATTGAGAACCCGACCGGTTCCGTATTCTGTTCCCATGGTGCAGGATTTAACGTTTCATGGGACAAGGTACCGGAATATATGCATCTGGAGAATCAGTTAGAAAAGGAACGTGCATTAGAAGAAGCAAAGAGACAGTCGGAGCAGGCAGCCCGTCAGATGCCAAGAGCAGCAAGAACTCCGAAAGTCTATTCCAAAGCGGAAGAAAAAGAGCTGGAAGAGATATTTATCCGGACATATGGAAAAGTAGAAAGAAAAGGCGGACTGACACCGAAAACTTATGAAAGTGAGTATGCCAAAAAGCAACTTAAAAAAGAAGAAGCCATGCAGGAATATCTGCTGGTTGACGGATACAATGTCATTTTCGCATGGGAAGAGCTGAAAGAACTGGCGAAAGTCAGTATTGAGGCGGCACGGGATAAGCTGATGGACATCCTGTGTAATTATCAGGGATATAAGAAATGCGTTCTGATTCTTGTGTTCGATGCATACAAGGTAGAGGGTTATGCGCTTGAGATCCAGAAATACCACAATATCCATGTTGTATATACAAAAGAAGCAGAGACAGCCGATCAGTACATCGAAAAGGTTGTTCATCATATAGGAAGAAAGTATCATGTAACAGTTGTGACGTCTGACGGAGTAGAGCAGGTGATCACGATGGGACAGGGTGGAACCCGTATTTCTTCCAGAGATTTTCTCGAGGAGATCGAATATACCAGAAAGCTGATCGAAGAGGATAATGAAAAGCAACGAGTGAGTGACAGGAATTATCTGTTTGACCATGCGGATGAGGAATTCGTGAGAAAAATGGAAAAAATCAGACTTGGAAAGAATCCGGAAGAATGATAAACTAATATAGTATGCATGGAATATACAAGAAATATGTAAGAATATGCAAGAACATAAAAATACAGAATGATATTAAAGAAAGTAAAGATACAAAAAGGAGAAACCAATGCCAGTTTTTGATTTTAATTCAACACCAGATGAAAAGAAACCAGCGGAATGTACATATACAGTCATCCGTTCGAATGAAAATGAAGCAACAGCCGAGAAACCAATGATGGTTCTCGATAATAAGATCTGCCAGTGGGATCATCATTCCTGCGGTGTATTTACGAACCCGATTAAGAGAACCTCTTTCGAATTCCAGCAGGAAGACGGAACCGTAAGTGCAGACATCTTAAAAATCGATGCAAGATTCGTAAGCCTGTTAAAATGGCTTGGAGAGAATCATATTAATGTACGTCTCTCTGGGGAGAATACAGAAGAAGGATATGCGGTATATAAGATCCGCGAGATCGCATTTGGCGGCGGTACGAAATTATCTGCAGAAGACGGATTCCTTCAGTTTATGATCGAGCGTCTGCTTGCAAGCAATGCACCGGCAGAAGAGGTGGACGACGAAGATGAAGACGAGGCAGGAGATGACATGAAGCTGACCAGTCTTCAGAGCATCACGGACTTCATGAACTGTGCGGGAAGAACACTTCCGGATAATATCCGTCTGTGGGCAAGACGTAACCTTGCGGTGGCACGTTCGCACGAAGTATCACCGGAGGAAAGACGCCATGCACAGAGAGCACTTTCCATTATGATGAATGTACAGTGGAAGAGCAATTATTTTGAAGCAATCGATCCGGATGAAGCGCGTCGTATCCTTGACGAAGAACTTTACGGAATGGAACGTGTAAAACAGAGAATCATCGAGACGATCATCCAGATCAACCGTACCCATACATTACCGGCTTACGGACTTCTGTTAGTAGGACCTGCAGGAACCGGTAAATCCCAGATTGCCTATGCGGTAGCACGTATCCTGAAGCTTCCTTGGACAACACTGGATATGAGTTCGATCAATGATCCGGAACAGTTAACCGGAAGTTCCCGTATCTATGCCAATGCAAAGACGGGTATCATCATGGATGCATTTGCCATGGCCGGAGAATCGAATCTGGTATTTATCATCAACGAGCTGGATAAAGCAGCATCCGGTAAAGGCAATGGCAATCCGGCCGATGTACTTTTGACATTACTGGATAACCTTGGATTTACAGACAACTATATCGAGTGTATGATTCCGACGGTAGGTGTATACCCGATCGCGACTGCTAATGACAAGTCTCAGATCAGTGCACCGTTGATGTCACGTTTCGCCGTGATCGATATCCCGGATTATACACCGGAAGAGAAGAAAGTAATCTTCTCCAAATTCGCACTTCCGAAGGTATTAAAGCGAATGAGCCTTAAGGAAGATGAGTGCATCATGAGTGAAGAAGGTCTGGACGAAGTGATCGAATTATATTCGAATACATCCGGAATCCGTGATCTGGAGCAGGCAGCTGAGCATATTGCGGCAAATGCCCTGTATCAGATCGAGGTAGATCATGTGAAGTCTGTTACATTTGATGCAGAAATGGTAAGAAATCTGTTAAAATAAATGAAAACTACAAGAACAACATTTTTTACAAGAGATAAAAAATTTTATAAGACATTTTTTCGGTTGATGCTGGTCGTAGCACTTCAGAATCTGGTGGCATACAGCGTGAATATGTTAGATAATATTATGCTTGGAAGTTACAGTCAGAATGCGCTGTCCGGTGCGGCGACGGTAAATCAGATCTTCTTTATTGTGAATCAGCTGGCACTTTCCATCGGAAATGCACTGGTAGCGATATGTTCTCAGTACTGGGGAAAGCAGGAGACAGGAGCGATTCGTAAGATGACGGGAGTGGCACTGGCGCTTAGTGTCCTGATCGGGGCAATAGTCGTGACAGCATGCACCTGTATTCCGGAGCAGCTCTTGAGAATATTTACGACATCACCGGAGATTATTGCCGAAGGAAAGGCGTATCTTGGACTTCTGAAATGGACATTTTTACTGTTCATGATAAGTAATCTGCTGATCGCCATGCTTAGAAGTGTGGAGACAGTGAAGATTTCGTTTGTTATATCGGTAGTGTCGTTGATCACGAACGGTTGTATTAATTACACACTGATCTTTGGACATTTTGGATTCCCGGAGATGGGAATCCAAGGAGCTGCAGTCGGAACACTGACAGCAAGGATGCTGGAGCTTCTGATCATCGTGGTATATATATGGAAGATAGATACGAAAGTCAGATTATTTGACATTAATTTGTTCAGAACTATATTTCTGCCGGAGAACAGAAAGATATGGGGAGCATTTTTCAAAGTTGCGTTTCCGATCATGTGCTCAGGGATGATCTGGGCAATCTCGGTACCGATGCAGACGGCGATTCTGGGGCATTTGTCTGCGGATGCAATTGCCGCAAATTCTGTATCCAGCACATTTTTCCAGTATCTGAAAGTCATTGTAATCGCTATATCATCGGCATCGGCCGTTGTGATCGGGAAAGATATCGGAGAGGGAGATATAGAAAGGGTAAAATCCGATGGAAGGACACTTTCTGTGATCGATGTTCTGATCGGTATAGTACTCGCTTCTTTGTTATTTGTACTAAGAGGACCACTTTTGTCTATGTATAAATTAACGGATACGGCAGCAGTATTGGCAAATCATTTTATTATGATCATGAGTGTTGTTATGGTGGGAATGTCTTATCAGATGCCGGTATCGGTAGGTGTAATTCAAGGTGGTGGAGATACCAGATTCTCTATGTATATGAATATGATCTCTACTTGGGGAATCGTTATGCCGCTTTCTTTTCTTGCGGCATTTGTATGGAAACTTCCGGTGGAACTGGTTGTGGTTGCAGTGCAGTCAGATCAGTTGTTCAAGGGGATTCCGGTATTTTTACGGTTTAGGAGCTATAAGTGGATTCACAAATTAACATAAAAAGAAGTATGGAATGGAAAGAATTTGAAACAACATTTTCGGTAAAATTAAATCAACAGCAAAAAGAAGCAGTACAGAGCACAAAAGGGCCGGTACTGCTTCTTGCTGTGCCCGGATCAGGAAAGACCACGGTACTGGTGACACGTCTTGGTTATATGATCTACTGTAAGAATATTCCTCCGGAGAGCATACTTACGGTTACATATACGGTGGCAGCGACAAAAGATATGTCCGAAAGATTTGCAGTCCGTTTTGGCGAGGATATGGCAAAGAGACTGGAATTTCGGACGATTAACGGAATCTGCGCAAGGATTATTCAGTATTACGGAAGACGGATCGGAAAGACACCGTTTGAACTTGTGAAGGATGAAAAGGCAACAACGGGGATGCTGATCAGAATCTGTCAGGATCATGGCATGGGATATCCGACGGAGAGTGATCTTAAGAATGTAAGAACGTTGATCACATATATAAAAAATATGATGCTGAACGAAGAAGAACTTCAAAAATTAGAGGAAGAGTCAGATATCCGGATTGCAGGAATCTACCGTGAATACTGTAGGCAGATGCGAGAACAGAAGCTGATGGATTATGACGATCAGATGTTGTATGCCTATAATATTCTGCGAAAAGATCTGGGTGTGCTTGCATATTTTCAAAATAGATATCCATATATATGTGTGGATGAAGCGCAGGATACATCAAAGATCCAGCATGCGATTATTGCGCTGCTGGCAGCCGGAACAGGCAATCTTTTTATGGTTGGAGATGAAGACCAGAGTATCTATGGATTCCGGGCAGCATATCCGGAGGCATTGCTGTCATTTGAAAAGAAGCATCCGGGAGCAAAAGTCCTTCTGATGGAAGAAAATTTCCGCTCAAATGCAAAGATTGTAGAAGCGGCAGATAAATTCATTCAGAAGAATACACTCCGGCATGAGAAGCATATGAGAGCGGCAAGAGAAGCCGGAGCGGATATCCGGGAAATTTCTCTAAAATCGAGGAAAGCACAGTATGTGTATCTGATGAAAGCTGCACAGGAATGTACGACCGGAATGGCCGGCATGAGCGGATCGGAGGAACATAGGGGCAGGGCAGATGCTTCGGTGACGGAGACAGCAGTTCTGTACAGGGATAATGAGTGTGCGATTCCACTGATCGATCTGCTGGAAAGAAAGAATATTCCGTATCGCATGCGGAATGCAGACCTTTCCTTTTTTACCCACCGGACGGTTCTGGATGTACAGAATATCATCCGGTTTGCAATGGATCCAAAAGATACGGAACTGTTCATGCAGATCTATTACCGGCTGAAATTGTTCTTTAACAAGAAAGATGCATTAAGATATGCACAGATCAGTCAGGAGAAAGATATGGAGGTGCTGGATGCGGCATTAAAATACGGCAATCTGGAGAAATATCAGGAAGATAATATCCGTAATCTGAAACGGCAGATGGTACGTATCTTAAATATGCCGGGGGATGAGGCTGTCAACCAGATCCTGACATATATGGGATATCAGGATTATCTGAAGAAAATGGGCATGAATGCCAACAAGCTGGAGACGGTCAAGTTGATCGGAAGCAGGGTAGAATCTCCGGAAAAATTACTGGAACGACTGGAAGAACTGAGAACGATCATTCAGGAAAAAGTATCAGATAAGGATTGCCCGTTTATTCTGTCTACCATGCATGCAAGTAAAGGACTGGAATATGATACTGTCTATCTTCTGGATGTTATGGATGGGATATTGCCGGAAAAAGTACTGGCAAATCCGCGGACGGCATCAAAGGAAGAACTTGAAACTTATGAGGAAGAAAGAAGACTCTTCTATGTAGGTGTGACCAGAGCAAAGAATCAGCTGAATGTATTTACGACGAATAAGCCGTCCAAATTCTGCAGTGAGTTGCTGGGAAAGAGGAATCTGAGAGAGAATCAGCAAAAAGAATATGCAGGAATAAAAAAATGGGGAGATTATAGTCCGGCGGGAACATATGGCATAAAGGGAAATGGAATGTATCATGGATATGGCACCGGGCATGGATTTCAGAAGCAACCTGGAAAAAGCTATCAGGAACTTGCGGATGCACTTGGTGAAGGCATGATTGTAAAGCATAAGAAATTCGGTGAGGGCGTCGTTGTAGACATGGAAGGTGAGCACATCCGTATCCAGTTCGGAGACAATGTAAAGAACATGGATTTGAAAGTTCTGGCAAGACTTGGGATGCTGGAAATATAAGAATAAAAAATGACCAATAGTCAAAAATTGTATTGACTGTTGGTCTTTTTTGATGTATATTGCAATTAGGTACAAAAATGACCAATAGTCAAAAATACTGATAAGAGTAAGAAGAAATAAAAAAGGATGTAAAGAAATGGTCATAAAAGGAGGGGCGGTTATGAATATGGTTGCATTTGGTAAAAAGGTAGTGAAGTTCAGAATTCCGATACTGATCATCAGTATCTTACTCTTGATTCCGGCGGGACTTGGATATGTGAATACAAGAGTCAATTATGATGTGCTGACATATTTACCGGAGGACATTGAGACGATGCAGGGTCAGGATATCCTGGTAAAAGACTTTGGAACCGGTGCTTTTTCAATGTTTATCGTGGACGGAATGGAAGATAAAGATGTATCGGCATTGAAAGCAAAGATCGAAAAAGTAGATCATGTGCAGAAGGTTCTGTGGTACGATTCACTTGCAGATATCAGCATGCCGAAGAGCATGATGCCGAAAGATGTCTACGAAGTATTCAATTCAGATACGGGCACGATGATGGCAATCTTCTTTGATGAGGGTACTTCTTCCGACGGAACGATGGAAGCAATCGGGGAGATCCGTAAACTGGCCGGAAAGCAGTGTTTCTTAAGTGGTATGTCTGCAATTGTTACGGATACGAAGAACCTGGCTGAGAAAGAGACACCGTTATATGTACTGATCGCAGTTGTTCTGGCGGTGATCGTATTAGGACTTACGATGGATTCGTATTTTATCCCGTTACTTTTTATGCTGAGTATCGGAATGGCGATCATTTATAATCTGGGAAGTAACTATTTCCTAGGAGAGATTTCCTATATTACGAAAGCGTTGGCGGCGGTACTGCAGCTTGGCGTTACACTTGATTATTCCATTTTCCTGATGCACAGTTATGAGGAGCAGCAGGCAAGATATAACGGAGACAAAGAGCGTGCAATGGCACATGCGATATCCCAGACATTTTCATCCGTAATCGGAAGTTCCGTTACAACGGTAGCCGGATTTATCGCATTGTGCTTCATGACATTTACGCTTGGTATGGACATCGGTGTGGTTATGGTAAAAGGTGTCGTCCTCGGCGTGATCGCCTGTGTGACAATCCTTCCATCCATGATCCTGTGCTGTGATAAATGGATCACGAAGACCATGCATAAGCCGTTTCTTCCGGACATCGGAAGGATATCGGATAAAGTTACAAAGCGGTATATGATCTATGTGATCATTTTCCTTGTACTTTTATTCCCGGCAATCTATGGAAATAATCATACATCCGTTTATTACAATCTGGATGAGACGCTTCCAAAGGATCTTCCGAGTATCATTGCAAATGAAAAACTGAAGGAAGATTATGACATGAACACGACACACATGATCCTCGTGGACAGTTCGGTTGAATCCGCAGATGTGGCAAAGATGATCAACAAGATGGATGATGTGGATGGTGTCAAATGGGCACTCGGCCTGGACGCGCTGATCGGACCGGCAATCCCGCAGAGTATGATCCCGGATTCCGTAACCGAGATGCTGAAGAATGATAAGTATCAGCTGCTTCTGGTCAATTCTGAGTATAAGGTTGCATCGGATGAACTGAATGTCCAGATTAAAGAACTGAATAAGATTCTGCACAAATATGACAAAGGCGGTATGCTGATCGGTGAAGGACCGCTGACGGCAGATCTGATCGACATTACAGATACAGATTTTAAGACGGTCAGTGTGGTATCGATCGGTATCATCTTTGTGATCATATTAATACTGTTCAAGTCCATTTCACTTCCAATCATTCTGGTTGGCGTGATTGAATTTGCTATCTTTGTAAATATGGGAATTCCATATTATACAGGAACGAAGCTGCCATTCGTTGCATCGATTGTTATCGGCACGATCCAGCTTGGATCTACCGTAGATTATGCGATCCTTATGACGACAAGATATAAGAGAGAACGCAATCACGGAGCAGAAAAATATGATGCGATCACAACTGCACACCGCGCATCGGCACAGTCGATCATGGTAAGTGCACTGAGCTTCTTCGCAGCAACGATCGGTGTCGGATTGTATTCGAATATTGATATGATCAGCTCACTGTGTATCCTGATGGCGAGAGGTGCGATCATCAGTATGATCGTGGTTATCTTTGTACTGCCGTCGATGTTTATGGTATTTGATAAAGTGATCGTGAAGACGAGTAAGGGATTTTTGCCATAACTCTGGAACCACGGGGACGTGAAAAAATGGCTTTTTTTACTGTCCCCGTTGGCATCCGGTAATCAAATATACAAAGCCGGAATGTAAAGGCCGGAAGGATAAATATATTGTCATGATTATGCAAACATGCTAAAATATGACTTTGAACTGGTTCGCAAACCTCCCAGTATAAAAAACTAGGCAAAGTACATAACATGTATGATTACTTTTGTTTATGGGGGTTCTGTAAGCAAAAGTATTTTTTTGCCTTTTGAATTGCAGTGTATTCGTAAGGAGCTGCCAGTGGTAGGTCCTGTAGAAGATTGAGAAAGGAAAAGAAAAATGAAAAAAAGAAAAGTAATTATTGACTGTGATCCGGGTATCGATGACAGCCTGGCTATCATGCTGGCATTGCAGTCGGAAGAACTCGAGATAGTTGGAATCACCATTGTATGCGGGAACTGTCCGGTAGAGATGGGATTCGGAAATGCGAAAAAAATGCTGAAGCATATGGGAAGGTTAGATGTTCCTGTCTATATAGGCGTAGAAAAACCGCTGCGCCGGGAGTATGTCAACGCACTTGACACGCATGGAGAAGATGGACTTGGTGAAAGCTTTTTACCAGAAGTAGAAGGATTCCGTCAGGAGATGGGAGCAGTGGAATTCCTTGCATCAAAGCTGAAAGAAGGACACATTTCCGTAATAGCACTTGGACCGATGACGAATCTTGCAACATTGCTCGAACAAGACAGAGTTGCGTTTGATCAGATCGAAGAATTCGTGTCTATGGGCGGATCGTTCAAAAGCCATGGAAATTGTTCGCCGGTAGCGGAATACAATTACTGGTGTGATCCGGATGCGGCAGCGAAAGTATATGATGCAATGTATCAGAATGGACGGAAGATCCATATGATCGGTCTGGATGTGACGAGAGAAATTGTTCTGACACCAACGATTCTTGAGTATATGTGCCGGATAAATGCAAAAAGAGGTGCATTTATTAAGAAGATCACAAAGTTTTATTTTGATTTTCACTGGCAGTGGGAACACATCGTCGGATGTGTGATCAATGATCCTCTTGCTGTAGCATATTTTATTGATCCTTCGATCTGTGAAGGATTTGAATCCTTTGTCCAGATTGAGACAGAAGGGATATCACTGGGGCAGTCGGTTGTCGATTCGATGAATTTTTACCGGAAAGAACCGAATGCAAAAGTACTGACACAGGTAGATACATATCGTTTTTTCGAAATGATGCTTTCGAGAGTACTGGAAGTAGAACCTGAGAGTCTGGATATTTTGGAAAATGTATTATAAGTGAGGAGAAGTAAGTCATGAAAAAAACATCAACATATAGAGTATCAACATATAAAATCTGCATCGTTGCATTTGCAATCTGCATTAATCTGGTCGGAGGACAGATTGCATTATTTCTGAAGCTTCCAATTTACCTGGACAGTATCGGAACCGTATTCATTGCATCCACATTAGGCCCGATTTATGGAATGCTTCCGAATGTGATCAGTGGTCTGTTCATGGGAATGACGGTTGACGTATATTCTTTATACTATGCACCTGTCGGTATCATTCTTGGTCTGGTGACAGGTCTGGTATATCAGAAATATAAGCCGAAAAAATGGTGGATATTTGTGGCAGCGCTGGTAATTACATTACCGTCAACCATTGTAAGTTCCTGCATTACGGCATTCTTATTTGGCGGGATTACATCATCAGGTTCTACGGTTCTGGTGCAGCTTCTTGCCAAAACCCCGATGGGAATGGTAGGAGCATGCTTTGTGGTTCAGTTCTTTACAGATTATATTGACCGTGTGATCTGTCTGTTCGTGGTAAGCGCGCTTACAAAGGCACTGCCAAGGAATATGATGGAGAGATTATAAGGTGACCTTATAAGGAAAATTTGTAGAGAAAAGTTCATAAAGGCGATTATATAGAGAAAAATTTATAGAGAAATTAAAAAGAGAACTTATAGAGGAGAAGGTAGAAAGTGAATGTATTGATAACAGGTACAAGTTCCGGAATTGGAAAAGGGTGTGCGAAATATTTTCTGAAAAACGGACATAAAGTTTATGGATTTGACCGGAAAGAATCTACAATAGAACATCCGGATTATAAGCATTATTGTCTGGACATCCGTGATAAAGAGATGTATCCAGAACTTCCGCCCATGCAGATCGTGATCAACAACGCAGGTGTACAAAATGAAGATGATATTGATATCAATCTGAAAGGAACCATTGCGGTTACAGAACATTACGCAGTACAGCCGGAGATCCGATCTGTGATCATGATTGGATCTGCAAGCGGCCATACCGGATCGGAATTCCCGGAATATGCGGCAAGTAAAGGTGGGGTCCTTTCATATACCAAAAATGTTGCGATGAGAATTGCTCCGTATCAGGCGACCTGCAACAGTCTGGATTTCGGCGGAGTGATGACAGAGTTAAATAAACCGGTGATGGAAGATGAAAAACTGTGGAATGCGATCATGGATCTGACTCCTTTAAAACGCTGGATGAGTGTGGAAGAAGCTGCAGAATGGATTTATTTTATGGCGGTGCAAAACAGATTCTGCACAGGCCAGAATATTCTGATCGATGGACTGGAAGCAGGAAACAGTAATTTTATATGGCCGGAGTAGAGATCAGATAAAACCATAGAGAACGGTGTAGAAAAGAGGTATAGAACATGGAGCTTAAATACTGTAAATTAGAAATATTTCTCCCGCCGACGCATCTGGAAGTTGTGCAGAAAGCACTGCAGGAGGTTGATGCGGGACATATCGGGAACTATGATTCGTGCATGTCGGTAAGTCCGGTAACGGGTTACTGGCGTCCGCTTGACGGATGTGATCCGTATATCGGAACCAACGGTGAGATCAGCTGCGAACCGGAGCTGAAAGTGGAAGTAACCGTGTATACAGAAAATGTTGATAAGACAATTGAAGCCGTGAAGAAAGTACATCCGTATGAAGAACCGGTGATCAATGTGATACCACTGTGGAGAACAAGCTTTTAAGTCTGGAGTATATAAGTAAAGCCGTTGATGCTAATTTTTGTGGTTACAGCACTTCAATGCGCCTTGGAAGGAGGAGAACGCATATGTCAGAAAGAAATCATGAAGTTATAAAAAGTCAGCAGCTTTTAGATGAATATGACAATATTGCGGAGCCGGGCTGATCGAGAAAGCAGTTGCAGCAATATTCAAGAACACAGATCAAAGCACCAAAGTTCCAGATCAAAGAATGGGACTATTATCTTGTAGTGGGTGATGATTGTGCTGTGGCATTTACACTTTCAGATGACGGTTATGTGGGATTGCAGTCTGTGTCTCTGCTTGATTTTTCGGGAGAACCGCGGGAACATACGGAGACAAGAATGCTGGCATAATTTTAAGGAACAATGGGAAGTTGCCGATTTTTTACAAAAGAAATCTTGACAGTAACATTGAATGCTGTACAATAATGTTAACAGAACCCACCACGCGTCTGATTTTTATGCGCAACCCGGTGGGACTTTTTATTTGTGGATTATTTTATGTATCAGTATCCAAAACAATCATTAACAATAAACAAGGTGATTTATACCAAGTCCTTGAATATGCGAGAAAGCGTGATATTCAAGATGTTTATTTGCTTTACCCAATGTACAGGTACGAGGAAAAAGAGAAAGAATTTCCTGTGGCGGTGAGTGAAAGTCCTAGCGGAGATATAAATGTTCATTTTATAAGAATGCCGTTTATATTTGAAGAGAACGAAGATAGAACAAGGCAGCAGTTAACTGATGTTATAAAGGTTGTATTTAGTATACAGAAGGATCACTATTATGAATAATGAAGCTGAAATAAATGTTGAAATACCTGAGATAACAGCAATGTTTGTAGGGACAAAAGGAAAATACGGATTTGCTCAGGTCGTTGACGATTTTCCAAATGCTAAGGAAGTCCGAATATTAACATATAGTAGAATAGGTTATGGAAATAATAATCTTAAACTGAGAGAATTACAAACACTATCGCCTGAAACAAAATTATGTATTATTGTTGCATTACCCGGATTAAAGAATCCAACGATTGATGGTCAGTATGAACATAACCAGTTTAGAGAGGACTCCATCGTGATGGAATTGGGTAAAATCAAGCAACAATTTGATATAAGCCAATATTCGTCAAAGGATGTAGAAATGTATGTCTGCTTTAAAAATCATGCCAAGTTAATTGGGACAGAAAATGTTCTTTATATTGGTTCTGCAAACTATTCTGATAATAGCGTTCAAAATTATGAAGCAGGTATGATTATAAGGGATAAGTCTGTTATAAAGGAGATTTATGAAAAATATTTTGATGAAATCGTGGCCGTTAGGTATTATGCAGATAAATACGATACTATCAGATTGAAAATATTATCAATTGCTGAGGGCTTAGAAAATTTAAAAATGGATATTGATACCTTTATATATTATTTTGAGGATAGGGCTGAAAATGCAGACAATATGAAGAAAACATATATGATGCTCTTGAATAAGATGAAGGAAGTTATTATGCAACTTGAATCTTGTGATGGAAAGCTAATGGAAACTGTATTATCAGATATATGTGGAGTGCAAAATGTTATGGAGGATATAAGTCGCCAGATCTACGATGCATTTGATTCAGGATATGAAAAACATATAGAGTTTTTTGCGGATTATTATGAGGAGTATCATAAGGAAAGAATGGGTGTTAATTCTTGTGACTCATGGATTGACGAGGACACACCATATATTTTGTTAAGTGAAGAAGTGGAGCAGGAATATTATGTTTCTGAATATTGGACCGATGAATTGAAAAAAAAATATGAGGTGGTAGAAACAATAAGAGAGATAGATGATTTGATAAAAATAATCAATGGACTTGTTGTCGAATTGAATAAAAGCCCATATGAATTATTTGAGTCTGAACTTGTTCAAGTGGGGACGGATAAAAATGCATTAAAATAAAAAGACGATAGGAGTAACATTCTATACAATTTTTTATTATGAACAGTTAAGAGATTTTTTGTTTTGTTTATTGGATAGAATAAAGGAGAAAGGAAAATGGGAATACCTGGAATACAAGAATTGTATAACCCAATATTGGGATATTTGTTAGAATGCAGGCAGGATACTTTTGTTTCTATTCGAAAAGCTATGCAGGAGTATTTCTACATATCGGAAGACGATGTTTTTGTAAATGAAAAGCATGAAGGCAAGTATACCTTTGGTTTATAATAGTGTATAACGATTGTGGGTCATTTTGATCTTTTGTTCTGTTAAAAAGGGTGAAATTATGAGTACGTCAAGCTTGATAAAAGAATTATGTAAAGAAACAGGAATTAGTATTTCGGAACTCGCAAGACGCCTGGGACAAACGCCCCAGAACTTTAATAAAAAATTGCAAAGAGAAACTGTAACTACGAATGAGTTGATGGATATCGGTAATGTACTTGGAGTGAGATTTGAGCAGTCATATACTTTAGAAACGGGTGAAAAGCTAGCAATTACAAACGAGTCAAAATAAACGTACAGTTAGTGATCTATAATGGGATCTGTAAAAACGCATCCCATAACCTATTAAAAATGGAGGTGTAAGTATGGCGATACACATGAGTATACGCTTGGCATGGCATAGTGATGGATGGAATGGACATATTTGTAAAAGGCCGTGCGAGAATTCGTACTGCATAGGTCAGCATTCATATCCGGGCGATTTAATCGCAAGCACTAGAGATTTAGAATTTGAAGCAGCTCATGCCGGTGAGTCGTGTTCTGCTTTGCCGTGTAAAGCAGCGTGTGGTTTAAGTGTGAATGCGTTCGGAAAAGATACTATTACTGTCAGAGTTGATCCGCCAAGTTTCTGGAAGAAAAACGATGCTGACGCAATAAATATCACTTTACCTCCATCAACTGTTTGTACATGGTGTTATGAAGCGATGTACAACGATGAGGTCGAGGCTAGAGGAGCTACTGCGCAGAAATACGACTACGCAAAGAGAAAGGAAGGCGCTGAGAACTATTTTGCCCAGTTTGAGCCTGGTAAGTCCCTGATATTCTATTACGCCGGATATAGTAATCCATTCAGCGAGAATGAAGAAGATAATTATGTCATTGTGGGAGTGTCAAGAGTAAGTAAGATTGGAGACACTTTTTATTACGACAATACAAGCGACGAAGTAAAAAGAAAGTACGCAGGTGGCTTTGTTTGGCAAAAACCAGTTACATCTACATATCCGGATGAGGGTTTCTGTATTCCATATTGGAAGTACATGGATGATGAAGAGATTTTGAACAGGATCGTGATTAAGCCTCAGAATAGAGGTCCTTTCAAATACGGCAGCCGTGAAGTGTATAACGACGATGCGATTGAGGTTGTAAATCAATTAATTGCGGTAGTCGATACACTAATCGAAATAGGCGATGACACAGAAGATTGGAACAAGAGAAAGGCGTGGTTAAATAGCGTCCTCAATGAGCTGTGGACTGCAAGAGGTCCGTATCCTGGATTCCCGTCAATTTTGGAGAGTTTAGGATTACATACGTTTGTATCAAGTTATATAGGACTAACTTTTGATGACGAAATGAAGGAATATCGGATAGCGGTTAGAGAATTCCTGGAAGGCAATAGAGATGATGTACAGGGCATGACATTATCGAAATCTGACATGAAAAAGATTCGAAGAGAGTACCAGCTTCTCGATGATGATACAGCGGATTTCATGTTTGAGATACTGTCTCGATTTGATTTGCGTGCTGATCAAGTTTGTTCAATTGTTTCAGAAGATAGAGAGAATGTATCTATTACTGCATCAATCGCGGAAATGAAGGAAAATCCATATATTATTTTTGAACAGTATATCGGATATGATTCCGACGATGTTATTCCGTTTTATAGAATTGATAATGGAGTGATTCCCTCTCCGGAGTATGGCATTGACGAGATATTGGACTGTGGATCTACAGAACGATTGAGAGCATTTTGCGTTGATGAATTAAATAGAATAGCTGCTCACTCATTTGGTAAAGCAAAGTCAATTCTGAAGACAATCAATGCAAGAGTAGAACGCTTACCTGAATGGAAAAGATATGTGTACCGAATGAAGAACTTTGATATCGACCAGGAAATCTGGGAAGGTGCACTGGTCCAGAAAAAAGATGATCAAGGTATTCTGTATCTGTATTTGAAGGAAAACTACGAAGATGAGAGAACCATAGAGGATGCGCTGCGTAACCTTGCTGATCGGCCAGATATAACGCTAAAGATGGCGATTACGCCAGAAAAGTTTAAGAGAGGGCTACGTGTTGAGGGTTCTCCATTAGAGAAAAAAACTGCAGCTGAGTATGATTTGATTCTCGAACATCAGGCAGAAATATGCATGCAGATATTTGTAAAGCCTTTATGTGTGCTTTCAGGAGCTGCCGGCACCGGTAAGACGACTGTAATCCGTACCATTCTCGATAATATCGAAAGAGTACATGGGGCAGGAACCAGTTTCTTGTTGATGGCCCCAACAGGTAAAGCTGCAGAGAGGATTAAAACTCAGACTGGTAAACCGTCGTCAACGATTCATTCTTATCTGGCGAAGAATGGATGGATCAATGAAAACTTTACATTAAAGCGAATTGGAGGTCGTGATAGTCAGGATATCAATACGATCATTATAGATGAGTGTTCTATGATTGATTTGAATTTGATGGCAACACTGTTTAGAGCAATCAACTGGAATAGTATCCAGAGATTGATACTTATTGGTGATCCGAATCAGCTATCTCCGATAGGAAGAGGCAGAGTATTTGCCGATACTATTGAATGGCTAAATGCAGAATATCCACAAAACGTTGGTACGCTGACAGATAACATCCGACAGTTGGTGAATAGAGTCGAGGGTAACGGAAATGGCATTCTGAATCTTGCTGAAATCTTTATTCAGGAGCACCAGCAGCTGAATGATGGAAATGAGAGTGCCAGATTGAAAGCTGAGAAAGAAAGTCTCTTTGAACAGATACTTGAAAGCGGCAATGGAGATGTTGATAAGGACCTTGGAGTGTATTTCTGGAATGAACAGGAAGAGCTGGAGAGTGTTCTTACAAATGTTATGGTTCGAGATATGCAGCAACATACCGGCATGGACGTTACTGCTACAGGCATGACATTCGATAAACTCTGGCAGCAGATGATTAGGGATGAAAACGGAGATAGCAATCCGGAAATTGTCCAGGTGATTTCGCCATATCGTGGAGAATTTTACGGAACTGGATCGCTTAATCTGGTAATGCAAAAAACGTTTAATGCATTCTGGAGTAAGAAGCAACTGGATGGAATTGGATATTACGATAAAGTTATTCAATTTAGAAATAGACCTCAATCTGATCCCGCGTATGCTTATGTGAATGCAAGCCGTAACAACACAAAGGCAGAAATCTTTAATGGGGAAATTGGTTTGACTATAATTCATGGTCTTGATCGTTATGCCCCGCCTGGAAAACAACCAAAATATAAATGGCAAGGAAATATTGATCGGTTCCAGGTTGTTTTTTCCGGGGAATCCAGACGAGGACTCCGTTATAACTACGGAAAGAAGCTGGGACAAGATAAAGACGGAAAGTGGATACCTGAACAGAAAGTTCTCGACAATCTGGAGCTTGCTTATGCGATCAGCGTTCATAAGTCACAGGGGTCAGAGTTTGACTATGTATATATTGTGGTCCCACATAAGGAAAGTCACTTGCTTTCTATGGAATTGCTATATACAGCAATAACAAGAGCACAAAAGAAGGTTACTATATTCTTGCAGCAGGACATTAGTACGTTAACCACGTTGAGTCGTGCTGAGAAATCTGCTGTGAGAAAGATCAATTCGAAAACAGTTTAATGAGTTTAAATTTGAACCGGAATACAATCTTCAAGAGAATCTGTGCGAGAATATAGAATTTGTATTTGGCCCTCCTGGCACCGGAAAAACCACTCATTTGGCAGCGAACGTAATTCTTCCTATCATGAAGAATAGCCGTGAATGTAAAGTGCTGGTGTTGACGCCTACCAATAAGTCTGCAGATGTTTTGGTACGTAGAATTATGGAGATTTCTAAACAAGACAAAGCCTACGAGGATTGGCTTGTGCGTTTTGGTGGTACTGGTGATGAAGAAATTGAACAAAGTCCTGTATTCCGTGACAAGACTTTTGATATCAGAACTTTGACTAAAAATGTTACGGTGACGACTATTGCAAGATTCCCATATGATTTCTTCATGCCTCAGGGAGCACGAGTATTCCTTAATGGAATTAACTGGGACTACATTATTATTGATGAGGCATCAATGATTCCTCTTGCAAACATTGTGTATCCACTATACAAAAAGACACCTAAGAGATTTATCATTGCTGGCGATCCGTTCCAGATTGAGCCGATTACTTCTGTTGATCTGTGGAAAAATGAAAACATTTATACCATGGTTCATCTGGACTCTTTTGTAAAACTGGAGACAATTCCTTATCAATACAAGGTTGAGCTTTTGACTACACAGTATCGTAGTGTTCCGGATATTGGCGGCATATTTAGCAATTTTGCATATGGTGGCATCCTAAAACATAACCGAAGCGTTGAAAGCCAGAGACCATTGAATGTTGGAAATGACCTGGGTATTGAGACACTTAATATCATCAAATTTCCTGTCAGTAAATACGAAAGTATTTATCGTTGTAAGAGGTTACAACACAGCAGTTCGTATCAGGTTTATTCCGCAATATTCACCTTTGAGTATGTAAGTTATTTGTCACGAGCTATCGCTAAGAATAATCCGGGAGAATTGTTTAAAATTGGTGTCATTGCGCCGTATCGAGCTCAAGCGGATATGATTGATAAGTTGTTAGCCTCTGAGAAATTACCAAAAGAAGTGGACGTTCAGGTTGGAACTATACATGGCTTCCAGGGCGATGAGTGTGACATCATCTTTGCTGTGTTTAATACACCACCTACGATTTCTGCATCAAAGGATATGTTCTTGAACAAGAGAAACATTATAAATGTTTCTATCAGTAGAGCAAGAGACTATTTGTTCGTGGTAATGCCTGATGATGATACGGATAATATAAGCAATCTTCGTTTGGTAAAGCGTGTTGAAAGTCTGATTCAGAGTACTGATGCATGGAATGAATTTCTTACTCCGGACTTGGAAGAGTTGATGTTTGGAGATGCAAAGTATCTTGAGAACAATGCGTTCTCTACAAGCCACCAAAGCGTTAATGTGTATGGGCTTCCGGAGAAAATATATGAAGTTCGCACGGAAGATACTGCAGTCGATGTACAGATCCATCGATCTACTTCAAAGAAGGAAGAAGTAGATCCCACATTGGCGTCAGGAACAGTTGTGGTAGATGAGCCACAATATATGGATTCATATGATTTGGACGAGAGTTTGATTCCTGAAGAGTTACGTGATACAGCGATTGACCTTCCTGTTCGTGGAGCAATAAACGGATGGTGCTATCTTGTCCCATATGAGGGAAAATTGAAGAGCCACACTGTAAAAAAAGTGATTGGTATGTTTATTCCTCAGAATAGAAACGGTCAGGAAAAGATGGTTAGTGTATCTGTTGTAAAGGAAGATCGTATTATATATATATCTAAGGATATGTTCAAAATCTACGAGCAGAGTTTGAGCGAACCGGATGGAATACAATTGAAGCGCACATTTTTTTGATGATTAAGAGAGGCTGGTGATAGCGGATGATGATTAGTCCTGAGGCATATTTGGAGCAAATGAAAGACGCTACATATGAACAATTGATTAAAGAACGTGACGGTCTCATACGCTACGTCCGTCGTTATGAAAAAACAGAAAAGGCGGGAGTTAGATCTAGAGACGATTTCTAAGTTTTGTGGATTGACAATAAAAGATCTCGATATGGAGAAACGCATCATCAACATTGATCACCAGCTACAGCGAGACTTCAAAATGGAGTATCATGTTCATAGCACTAAGACAAACGCCGGTACAAGAAAAATTCCGATGACTCAAGAAGTTTACGAGATGTTTCAGACGATCCTGGAAGATAGGGAACCACCGGCGAGAGAGATTATGGTCGATGGCTATGCGGGGTTTCTTTTCACTGACAAGAAATGCATGCCGTTGGTGGCAATGCACTGGGAGCATCGCTTCAACAGCATGGTTCATCGTTACAATGAAATCTACAGAGTTCAGATACCAAACATCACCCCTCATGTATGCCGGCACACCTATTGCTCAAACATGGCAAAATCCGGAATAAATCCAAAAGCATTGCAATATTTGATGGGTCACTCAGACATCAGCGTAACGTTGAATACATATACGCATGTAAATCTTGAGGATGCCAGGGAAGAAGTTGCCCGGATTCAGGTTGTGTAATTACGATTTTTAATTGAAAATAGCAAGGTGTAAAATAGAAAAATATACACCTTATGCTGACGATATTATGCGAAAATAAACCAGGTTATGCCAGAAAGCAAAAATTTACAAAGGCTTACAAAGCCCGAAATACCAAGAAAAACTAAGAAATGCGAGGTTATGCAACAATGATTAAAGTGCTTTTCATCTGCCACGGCAATATCTGCCGCTCAACCATGGCAGAATACGTAATGAAAGATCTAGTAAAGAAAGCGAACCTAGAGTCATCCTTCTACATCGACTCCGCCGGAACCAGCAACGAAGAAGACGGCAATCCGGTTCACTACGGAACGCAGAACAAGTTAAGAGAAGAAGGAATCCCATGCGGTAACCACAGAGCACGCCAGATGACGAAAAAAGACTATGAAGAATTTGATTACCTGATCGGCATGGAGCAGTGGAATATCCGCAATATTAACCGCATCATCCGGAAAGACCCGGAGCATAAGGTGCATTTGTTACTGGAATATACAGGAGAGGCAAGAGACATTGCAGATCCGTGGTACACGGGGAATTTTGACGTGACTTATGATGATGTGAAAGAAGGCTGCGAGGCATTCTTGCAATATCTGATGGAGAATGAACCGTTATATTAGAAACAATAGGAGTAAACAATAAAAAGGAATCATCTTAAGTATTCAGATAATTTTGCATACATTTGATGATTCCTTTATATTTTTTCGAAAATAATTTCATAGAATTTAATGTAATATAAACTCTGGGTACAATTTTACATAGATTTAACATAGATTTGATATAGGCTGCATACACCTTCGTTACAATAAGCCCGTAACGTCGAGGGAACATCATGTGTTCGAAAGAAACTGCCGGCGGCAGGTTCTACAGAAGACGAATGAAGGAGAATGGGAAAATATTATGAATGAAAAATTGCAGATAATATTCGGGCTTTTAGGAGGCCTGGCAGTCTTTATTTATGGAATGAATATGATGAGTGAGTGCCTGCAGAAAGCGGCAGGAGAAAAGATGAAAAGCATCTTGGCACTTCTGACTAAGAATCCGGTACTTGGGGTTATTGCAGGAGCACTTACTACAGCGGTATTACAGAGCAGTAGTGCGACAACCGTTATGGCGATCGGTTTTGTCAGTGCGGGACTTATGAGTCTTCCACAGGCAATCTCAATCATCTTTGGTGCGAACATCGGTACGACGATGACGGCACAGATCATCGCATTTAAGATCAGCGATTACATCTATATCATTATCTTTATTGGATTTATCATTTCGTTTATTGCGAAATCTGAAAAAGTGAAGAGTATCGGTCAGACAATCTTCGCATTTGGTCTGTTATTCCTTGGAATCGAGACCATGGGAGATGTTATGAAACCGCTGGCATCCAGCCCAGTGTTCACGAATCTGATTGAAAGAGTAGCACATATTCCGGTACTTGGGGTATTTGTCGGAACACTAATGACACTGGTAGTACAGAGTAGTAGTGCGACGATTGCAGTATTGCAGAACTTTGCATCACAGCCGGGACCTGATGGTGTGACAAGTATGCTTGGACTTGCAGGTGCGATCCCAATCCTTCTTGGAGATAATATCGGTACTACAATTACAGCACTTCTGGCAAGTATCGGTCAGACAAAAGATGCGAAACGTACAGCCGTTGCACACTGTATTTTCAACATTTCCGGATGTCTGCTATTTATCTGGTTTGTGAAACCATTTGCAGCGCTGATCCAGCATATTTCTCCGAAAGGACCAGAAGTTGAGGTGATCTCAAGACAGATTGCAAATGCGCATACATTATTCAATATTACAATGACACTGATCTGGGTCTGTCTGATCAAATTCATGGTGAAGATTGTTATGACGTTGATTCCGGATGGAAAAGCAGTCGATATGGATTCTGCAAAACCGGTATTTTTGGATGATAAGATCATAAACCAGCCGGCAGCGGCACTTCAGTTGGTTGCAAAGGAAATTCTTCGTGTGAGTGAAATGGTTAAAGTTGTTGTGGCAGATACGATCACAATTGTCAAAACTGAAGATATGAATGAACTGGAACCACTGCAGGAAAAGGGACTGCAGATTAAGAAACTGACGGATCAGATCACGGAATATCTGGCAGCTTTGTTCTCAGCCGGAACGATGACAGAGCAGCAGGCTGCACAGACGGCAAGTCTTATGTACATCTTAAGCGATGTGGAACGTATGGGAACGCTGAGTGTAGAAGTTGCCAAATGTGTACAGGAAAAGATTGAAAACAGATACAAATATACACCGGAAGCGATGGAAGAGTTGCAGAAAAGCCTGAAGACACTGGAGAAGATGTTTACCGATTCAATCAAGGCATTACAGGGTGATAAGTCAGTTCAGACAGAGAAGCTGATCAAACGGAAAGATAAGATCATGGATCTGGATCTGAAGATGCGAAAAGCACATGTACAGCGTGTCAATAAAGGAAAATGTAAAGCAAGCCTTACGACACCATTTACGAATATCTTGCATCTGATCGATCGTATGGGAAACAGCTGTGTCAACCTTGCAGATGTTGCGTCTAATGAAATCAGTCTGAAGTATTTTATGGTAAATTAAGAATATGAGAGATAGAAAAGCCTTTGTGGATATTAAAATGATATCTGCAAAGGCTTTTTTGATACCAAAGTATGCAAGAAAAATTGCCAGTGTTATTTGGGGTAAATACATAGAAAACAAAATTCGAGACATACTATAAAAGAAAAATAATGAAAAATACATGAAGAAAGACAAAGTATAAAAAGATAGCAAGCAATTTAAAAAGGAGGAAGTATCATGGACACATCAACATACGAAATTCTGAAGGAATGTAATTCTGGATGCCGGATGGCACTGAATAGTATCGAGCAGTTGGCGGTATATCTGAAAAGTCAGGAGCTTCAGGACTTGTTCTGTAAATATAAAGAAGACTATGAAAAAATGGAGAAGGAATCAATAAGATTGTCAGAAGGAAAATTGCAGGAGGAGAAGCTGTCAGAAAAGGCAGCAGAGACATTTGCCTGGATCAGTGCTGAAGTAAAGATGATGCTCAATGATGACAGTTCGAAGATTGCGGAAATGATGATCGACGGGGCAAATATGGGAATAAAATCCATTACAGAGAAATTAAATCGTTATCCGGAAGCGGAAAAAGAAAGCATTTCACTTGCAAAGAAATTTGAAAAGACATGTGAAAAGCTGATTCAGGATATGAAGAAATATTTGTAAAATATTATGATTTTTTCGTGGAATATGCAGCCCAAAATATTAGAAAACGAAAAAATAACTCTTTACATTTTCCTTGATTTTGGATACATTATTGTTATAAGGTTTTAAATCAAGGGGAAAATTATGAAAGATATATCAGAAAAAAGACTGAGCGACTATATGGCGGAACAGATCGCTGATGAAATATTGTCCGGAAGAATTCCCGGAGGAAGTCAGTTAAAACAAGAAGAACTGGCAGAAGCGTTTGAAGCTTCCAGAATTCCAATCCGGGAAGCTTTCCAGATCCTGGAAAATCAGGGGTTAATTATCCGCCTTGCAACCAGAAGAATTACGGTGACAGAATTGGATAAAGAACAGATATGTCTGATCTACAGTATGATTTCGGAGATGACAAAGAAGGCATTGAACAGTCTGAAACATAGTGGAAAGACTGCGCAGTTGGAAGAGTTGCTTATGACATCGGGATTGTCAGGAGAGGTACAGCCTGCAGAAGCCATGTGTGATCTGGTGGAAAATGAGTATATCAAAAGACTTTTAAGAAATGCCAGTGACAGCTATATCCGTTTTGCACTATCAACGGGACATTATGCAGATAAGATAAAAGAAGAAAAGGATAAGATGACAGAACTTTTAGAAAATGGGGAACTGAAGAAAGTAGAAAAATCTCTGGATGTATATTTTAAATTGCTTGCAAGAGCGGTCAATGAAGAGAGAGGGATGAATGAATGAATGGATTAAAACCAATTAAGATGCCGTCGGCCAAGGAAAAGGTAGCGGCAGAACTTAGGAAGGCAATCTTGTCCAGGCAGATGAAAGAAGGAGAAGTCCTTTCTCTGGAAAGTGTAGCCACACAGTTAAATGTATCGGCGATGCCGGTAAGAGAGGCATTTCAGATACTTGCAAGAGATGGGTTAATACAGTTGCGCAAGAACAAAGGAGCTGTAGTACTTGGAATTACGGAAACTTATATTAAAGAACATTATCAACTTCGTGCAATTTTGGAAAGTGCGGCAGCATTGCTTGCAGCAGAGCCGGAGACGGACATATCGGAGATAGAATCCGTGTACGAAGAAGCAGAAGAGGCTCTGAAGGAAGGCAATTTAAAGCAATATACAGATCTGAACCGTGCATTTCATCATGAGATCTGGTCTGCAGCAGGTAACCAGAAGATGAAAAATATGATTTCTGAATTATGGAATGGTCTGTCTATGGGCAGCATGGTATCAGAAGAGGATTATGCGAAAGTGTCGATTAAAGAACATGAAAGGATATGGAGAGCAATCAAGGCTCATGATCAGAAGGAAGCACAGAAGGCGATGTATGATCATATTATGCGGAGCCGGGATGATATGCTTACATATTATAAATAATTAGTGCGTTGTTATTTACCTTTGTGGTAAATAACAATGTACTTTTTTTGTCTAAGTATGCAAGAAAAGTTGCCTGTGGCAGGTCCTTTCAATACAAAAAACGCTGAATATGGTGATTTTGAACAAAAGACGATATACAGTTTTATAACATATGCCAAAATCTATAAATACCTATTGACATTTTTATCATTAAGGAGTATCTTATAATCAAGATTTGGATACAAAATCAAATATCAGACATCAAAGATCAAACAAAAACGTATCCGAGAAATCGAACGAAATAATTACAAGGAGGTAATGAAGATGAGTCAGATAACAATTACATTACTGTTTCTGGCATTTGCAATCATCATGTTCATGCTTGAAAAGATTCCGCTTGGGGTAACATCGATGATTGTCTGTGTGGGACTGGTAGTCACAGGGGTATTGGACTGGCAGACTGCATTCTCGGGATTCATCGACAGCAATGTAATCTTATTTGTTGCAATGTTCATTGTCGGTGGAGCACTGTTTGAGACGGGAATGGCGAACAAGATCGGAGGAGTGGTTACACATTTTGCCAAGACAGAAAGGCAGCTGATCATTGCGATCATGGTGATCGTCGGAGTGATGAGTGGCTTCCTTTCCAACACAGGAACAGCCGCAATCCTCATTCCGGTAGTTATCGGTATTGCTGCAAAATCAGGATATTCAAGATCAAGACTGTTAATGCCGCTGGTATTTGCAGCAGCCATGGGAGGTAACCTTTCACTGATCGGTGCACCTGGTAACATGATCGCACAGTCATCCATGGAGAAGATTGGACTGAAATTCGGATTCTTCGATTATGCGAAAGTAGGTCTTCCAATTTTGGTCGTAGGAATTATTTTCTTCGCACTGTTCGGATACAAATTCCTGCCGGATAAAGTGGACACAAGCGGTGAGGGAATCTTTGATGAGACAAAAGATTTCAGCAATGTTCCAAAGTGGAAACAGACCCTTTCACTGATCATCCTGTTATTAACACTTCTGGGAATGATTTTTGAAGATCAGATTGGTATTAAGTTATGTGTCATAGGATGTGTGGGAGCACTTGCACTGATCGTTACAGGCGTTATCAGTGAGAAAGACGCACTCCTTTCCATCGACTTGAAGACGATCTTCTTATTCGGAGGTACGCTTTCCCTTGCGTCTGCACTGGAAGCAACCGGTGCCGGAGAACTGATCGCAGATAAAGTAATCGGAATGCTGGGAGATAACCCTTCACCATACATATTAACATTTGTAATCTTCATGCTCTGCTGTATCATGACAAACTTTATGTCAAACACAGCAACGACAGCACTGATGGCTCCGATCGGAGTATCCATCGCACAGGGCATGGGTGCAGATCCAAGTGCCGTACTGATGGCATGTGTAATCGGAGGCTCCTGTGCATTTGCAACACCAATCGGAATGCCGGCCAACACCATGGTAGTAACGGCAGGAGGATATACGTTCAAGGATTATGCGAAAGCAGGTATTCCTATGATCGTAGTAGCAACCATAGTAAGTATGATCTTGCTTCCAATCTTCTATCCATTCTTCCCATAAACATAAGGAAGTATTTGACCTCTAATCTCCATAAAAACGGAAGATGTAAGCAGACATACCTCTCATGACAGTTTGTGATAAAAGTTTTCGCTGTCTTTCATCACAATACTGTTGTGGGAATATAGATAGGAACTAAAAATTTTTAATAGAATTTCAAGGAGGATATGAAAATGTCTAAAGAACAACAGGTAACACAACTTACAGATTATATGGCAAAATTTATTGCACATATCGCAAAGAAACTGCCGGATGATGTCATTGAAAAATTAACAGAGCTGCGTGAGAAAGAAGACAGCCCGCTTTCAAAGGTAATTTATGACACCATGTTCAAGAACCAGGAACTTGCTGTAAAACTGAACAGACCAAGCTGTCAGGATACAGGTGTATTACAGTTCTGGGTAAAATGTGGAACAAAATTCCCACTTATCGACGAACTGGAAGGACTTCTGAAAGACGCTGTTGTGAAGGCAACATTTGAAGCACCTCTCCGTCACAACAGTGTAGAGACATTTGATGAATACAACACAGGAAAGAACGTAGGAAAAGGAACACCGACTGTATTCTGGGATATCGTTCCAAACTCAGACAAATGTGAGATCTATACATACATGGCAGGGGGCGGATGTACTCTTCCTGGAAAAGCTATGGTTCTGATGCCGGGTGAAGGATACGAAGGAGTTACAAAGTTCGTTATGGACGTTATGACAACATACGGATTGAATGCCTGCCCTCCGCTTCTCGTTGGTGTAGGTGTGGCAACATCTGTTGAGACGGCAGCACTTCTTTCTAAGAAAGCACTGATGCGTCCGATCGGATCACACAATGAGAACGAAAGAGCAGCTAAGATGGAGACTCTTCTCGAAGACGGAATCAATGCAATCGGCCTTGGACCACAGGGCATGGGCGGAAAATATTCTGTAATGGGCGTTAATATCGAGAACACAGCACGTCATCCGTCTACAATCGGTGTAGCTGTTAACGTAGGATGCTGGAGCCACAGAAGAGGACATATTGTATTTGATAAGGACCTGAACTACACAATTACAACACATACGGGGGTAGAATTATAATGGTAGAAGTAAAGAACGGTAAAAAAATCTTAACAACACCTGTTTCAGCAGAAGACTTAAAAGATATCAAGATCGGTGACATCGTATATCTGAACGGAAGCATGACAACATGTCGTGACGTTGCACACCGCCGTCTGGTAGAAGAAGGAAGAGAACTTCCTGTAGATGTAAGAAACAACGCAATCTTTCATGCAGGACCGATCATCCGTCCACTGGAAAATGACAAATTCGAAATGGTATCTGTAGGACCGACAACAAGTATGAGAATGGAGAAATTCGAGTACGAATTCGTAAAAGAAACCGGTGTCCGTGTGATCATCGGTAAGGGTGGAATGAAAGAAAATACAGAGCGTGCATGTAAAGAATTCGGAGCAATCCACTGCGTATTCCCAGCTGGTAACGCTGTTGTAGCTGCTACAGAAGTAGAAGAAATCGTAAGAGCTGAGTGGAGAGATCTTGGTATGCCGGAGACACTCTGGAACTGCCGCGTAAAAGAATTCGGACCACTGATCGTTTCTATCGATGCAAACGGAGACAACCTCTTTGAAGAAAGAAAGGTTGAATACAATAAGAAGAAAGATGCTGCTACAGAAGAGATCTGTAAGCATGTAAGTTTTATTAAATAAACTGAGATAATAATAAAAATAAATTCTTGAGAATCCATTTATATACTAATGTAAGTTATGCGATTCCCCCGGGCTTTTCCTCCTAAAGTGCCCGGGGGCTTTTTTGTGCTTTTTGCACCTGTTCAAACGAAATGGCTGTTTTAGAAAAAATTATGTGGTATAATGCTCAAAGTTGAATTGATTTTGTATAAAAACTGGAGGAAGAATCAATGTTATATACAATTCCGGATTATTATCATGAATTTTCCTGTATTGCAGGAAAATGTGAAGATACCTGCTGTGCCGGCTGGCAGATCGTAGCAGATGAGGCGGCACTGAAAAAATACAAAAAAGTAACCGGATCTTTCAGAAAAAGATTAAGACGGTCCATTAACTGGAAAGAGGGAACATTTAAGCAGGACAAGAATAAGCGATGTGCCTTTTTAAATGATGAGAATCTCTGTGATATGTATACTGCGCTCGGAGAGAAAAGCCTGTGCCGGACCTGCAAGATGTATCCGAGACACGTAGAAGAATTCGAAGATGTCCGGGAGATGACGCTGTCTGTATCCTGTCCGGAGGTAGCAAGAATTCTGCTTGGTAAAAAGGAACCGGTGCGTTTTCTGACTTATGAAAGTAACAAGGAAGAAGAATATGATGATTTTGACCCGTTTCTGTATTCAAAACTGGTAGATGCAAGAAAAGTGATGATCGATATTCTTCAGGACAGAGATAAGAAGCTGGATTTGCGTGTGGGGCTGGTATTGGCAATTGCACATGACTTGCAGGTGCGGATCAAGAGAGAAGATATCTTTTCAATTGATGATGTATTTGAAAAATACCAGACAGAGAAGGCAGTACAGTTTGTAGAAGCAAAATTATCAGAAGATGAGAACTATGCATTTATTAAGAAAATGTTCCGGAATCAGTATCTGATGGAACGCTTAAGGGATGACTGGGGACCGCATCTTCTTGAGGCAGAAAGTTTACTCTACGGAGATATTGGTTGCAGCGACAGTGAAGAACAATGTACAAAGTACAAAGAACAGTATGCAAAGAACAAACGAGAATTTCACGAATGGCTGAATACATATATGCCAGATTATGAGATCCAGTATGAGCAGTTACTGGTGTACTTTATCAGCACTTATTTCTGTGGTGCAGTGTATGACGGGGAAGCTTATGTAAAGGTACAGATGGCGGTTGTCAGTGTACTTTTGATCCACGAACTTCTGCTGGCACAGTGGCTGAAGAATGAGAAGACACTGGAGATGGAGGATGTGATAGATACCGTATATCGTTATTCCAGAGAACTTGAGCATTCCGATCCGAATCTGAACCTGATGGAAAAGCTTATGAGGAGAGATCTGTTATCCTGGTTTAAGAAAGAAAATGACAGTGATAAGGAGATGGACAGGCATTAAAATTGAAACTACAGTTGCAAAATACCATACAGGTATGTTATAACTTTTAGAAAGGAATGAAGTTCTCCCTTAGTGATCATACTAGAACCGCTTATAAAGCTGATGACTTCTGCGAATAATGACGCAGAAAGTCTCAGCTTTTTCTGCGTTTATAGATCGCTATGCGGTTGAAAGAAACTGCCAGTGGCAGATTCTGTAGATAAGGAGGAATATAAAATGTTACTAAGCGTTGCGCTGATTCTGCTCTGTGGTATGGGGATGAGCTGGATCTGTAAAAAATTAAAACTGCCGGGGCTTCTGGGAATGCTTCTCACCGGTATCGTTCTGGGGCCGTATGTGCTGAATCTTCTGGATGAAAATCTGTTAAATATTTCATCGGAACTTAGGAAGATGGCACTGATCATTATTCTGATGAGAGCCGGATTAGGGCTTGACATTTCCGGTTTGAAAAAAATCGGGCGTCCGGCGGTAATGATGTGCTTTGTACCGGCAACTTTTGAGCTGTTGGGAATGTTAGTGCTGGCACCAAGGTTACTGGGACTTTCTGTGCTGGAAGCGGCAATATTAGGATCTGTACTTGCGGCGGTTTCACCGGCGGTTGTCGTGCCGCGTATGGTAAGATTGATGGAAGAAGGCTATGGAACGGAAAAAGGAATCCCACAGTTGATTCTTGCGGGTGCTTCGGTAGATGATGTATATGTCATCGTATTATTTACGACCTTTTCAGGGATTATGCAGGGAAAAAGCGTATTGGTTATGAGTTTCCTGAATATTCCGATATCTATTATCCTGGGAATGATCATTGGATTACTTGCCGGATGGCTTCTTGCACGGTATTTTGAGAAAGTACATATCCGGGATACCGTAAAGGTATTAATCTTACTCAGTATTTCATTTTTACTGGTAGTGGCAGAAGATCATATGACAACTGCAATTACGTTCTCGGCGTTAATTGCAGTGATGTTTCTTGGAGTGGGCTTACAGAAATACAGGGAAGTGGCTGCAAAAAGGATTGCAGTAAAATGTGGAAAGATGTGGGTGGCAGCAGAGGTATTCTTATTCGTACTGGTCGGTGCGACTGTAAATATCGGATATTTGTCTCATGTAGGACTCAAGGCAGTCGTTTTAATCTGTGGCGCAGTGATCTTCCGAATGGCAGGGGTCTTTGTATGTCTGCTTGGAACGGATATGAATGGAAAAGAAAAGTTATTTACGATGATGGCATACACACCGAAAGCAACCGTACAGGCTGCAATCGGAGGAATTCCTCTGGCGCTTGGATTTGCCTGTGGCGATGTGGTTCTGACGGTAGCAGTGCTTGCAATTGTACTGACTGCACCGCTTGGAGCATTTGCGATTGATAGCAGTTACAAAAAATTTCTGGCAAAAACTAAGTGATTCCATTGCAATGTATTCTCAGTATAAAATAAAGTAGATCCAATATCTGATTGACAAATGGCAGTTCTGTGATATTATTAACCGAATATAACCAGGATGAATTTCATCTCCTGCATGCACAGACGGTAGAGAATACGATGCGTTATTTTGCAAGAGAGCTCGGGTTTGCGGATGAGGAAGATTTCTGGGGAATCGTAGGACTTTTACACGATCTGGGTTTTGAAAAATATCCGGAAGAACACTGTATCAAATCGCAGGAGATCATGAAAGAACGGGGAATCGATGAGAAGATCATCCATGCAACGGCGAGTCACGGCTATGCGATTACAGTGGATATCAAACCGGAGCACGAGATGGAAAAAGTATTGTATGCGGTTGATGAGCTGACGGGTCTGATCGGAGCTGTTGTATTGATGCGTCCGTCAAAAAGTGTACAGGATCTGACATTAAAGTCTGTAAAGAAAAAATACAAGAGCAAGAATTTCGCAGCAGGATGTTCCAGAGAAGTCATCGAACGCGGAGCGGATATGCTTGGATGGACACTGGAAGATCTGATTCAGAGAACAATTGATGCTTTGAAGACATTCCAGGATTAAAAAAGGCGAAAAAGGATAACGGACGAATGGTTCGGAGGATTGGCATTTGTCAAAAAATGTGATATCATAGTAATTAAGTAGGAGAAGAACCGGGAGAAGAGACCTGGATGAAAGGTGAAGTACTATGAAGATATCAACAAAGGGCAGATATGCACTGAGAATTATGATTGATCTGGCAGAGAATGCAAATGGGGAATATATTCGTCTGAAAGACATATCGGCAAGACAGGGAATTACATTAAAATATATGGAACAGATTATGCCGATGCTGACAAAGGCCGGATATGTAAGAAGTTATCGTGGCAATAACGGTGGTTATATGCTGGCGAAAGAGCCGGAAGAATATACAGCCGGAGATATTATCCGTACAACGGAAGGAAGCCTTGCGCCGATTGCGTGTCTGGATGACGTGCCGAATCGCTGCGAGAGACAGGATCAGTGTTCCACACTTGAGTTCTGGGAAGGACTTAAGAAAGTAATCGACCAGTATGTGGATAGTGTGACACTTGCAGATTTGGTAAATAATCATGAAGAGAAGTGCGGCAAGCTGGATCTGTAAATGTAAATGAATAAAAAACAAGAAAATGTACAGCAGGCAAAAGTCTGCTGTATTTTTTATTTTATAGGAAAGTTCGATTTTGGGCGAACCATTGAACGAAAATAGCCCGCACAGAGGCGGGCACACAGATAGAACGACACCGATTTAGAAGATGTAAAAACCTTCTACACCAGCCTCGTCATCAAACAGATTATCTTAATTTAAGAAATAATCCATATCCAGAAGATCATCTTCGCTCATGTTGCGAATGTCCATAGATGTCATTCCTTCAGGTGGATTATTTATATTTTTTTGCGTAATTCCTCAATGTTAGATTTCATGGTAATGTTCCTCCTTTAGAGGATTATAACACAGATAATCGAAAAAGAATTATGCAGAAGAACGCTTTCCACGAGATTTGGACATGGATTTCTCGTAAAGTTCTTGGAGGGATACGCGTTGGTGGTTGTAATAGAGTTCTAAAAATTCCATTTGATGGTTGCATTCAGGGTATTTCAAAGGGTCGTAACCAAAGGAAGAAAGGATAGCAGTTCGCCATTGGTTGAAACTTCGATAGATGCGACGGCATCTTTATTAAATTCAAACACATCTTCCTTTCTTCGGTTACCTTGTGTAATAACCGGATTTAATTTTGCTATCAGTTCATAACCACCTTTTTTTGCCGCCTCGATATTTGTCTTTTCAGAATAAGCCATATCTCCAATGACTGATTCAATCTGTATCCCAGCAGCTTTACTTTTTTGTACAAGTTTTGGCAGTTCTTTGCCATCTATTTTTTCGCCGCTGGTGATTGTGGCAGCTGTGATGATCCGTTCTTCTGTCATTGCTATGTGTGTTTTATATCCCCAAAATGAAGTATCGGCTGTCTTATGACCAGTTTTTGCATCTTCATCCTTTGAAGTTTCTAAATGTTCCATGTCATCAGTGACAGATTCTTCTAGTAGATTTTAATTTTTCCTGCACTTTTGGATAACTGCAAATTTCTTCATTTCCTTTTATAACATCAATAAGCTGTTTACAGTATTTTAGTTCTTTTTCTAAAGAATCATCTGTGTTTTTATCAGGAAATTTTTCTTTCATTGTTTCATCAATTTCATAGATGCTACGGCGCAGTTTTTTTGATTGTTCCTGGAGTACTTGACGGGGGAGTCTTTTGATTGTATTTTGATTTTGTATGCGTTGCATCCATAATAATGTATTTTGACTTAATAATTCCTTTTTCTAATGTTAACTGAACTGTTTTGGCAATCAGCATATCCAAAAGATTCATATCCTTTAAACGTAACTTCCGAAATTTTGTCAATGAACTTGGATTTATAACTTCATCTTCTGGAGCCATGTCCAAAAAATATTTAAAAGACATATCGTATTTAGAACGTTCAACCAGATCAATATCTGATAAATCGTAAATTGATTTCAAAAGAAGATATTTAAATATTCGGATAGGTGGAACTGCATTTCCTCCGTTATCCAGACAATAATTAGCAAGCAATGCATCATAAATAAAGCTAAAATCAACCAATTCTTTTATCTGCCGGAGAAGATTATCTTTTGGGATTATTAATTCATATATTTCCATGTAGAGATTTAGCACCAATTTCTGCTGTTGTTCGATTATAAAAACACCGCCTATATTTGATAGATACATTGTACCAAATATAGAACGGTATAATCTAATTTTTCAGTGCCATCGAACGAGGGGCAGGGGAGTTGAATAGGCGTAGACTATTTTTGTTGACTATTGTGCAAAGAAAAAGTTTGTACGTTTGATATTCTTTAATTCATCTGAAGAAATGTGAAGAGCATTTTTCAATTCATCATTAAGCGGTAGCGGATTTTCGCTGGCAATCACTTTCATGGCGATACTCTGATAAAAGTACGTAATCGTGGAAATCAGACCGACAACGTGCATGGAATTAATGCCGATTGACGGAAGACGCAACGTCAGAATGTCAAAAGGCGGCTTTGTATTTACAAGGATAAAAACCGTACATGTATCGCTGTAGGTAATATCGCCTTCGTAAATATAATTCGCTTCGTAGTAGTTGGATATGTCATCGACATCGTAATACATCGTAGCAGTTAATGACAAATTCTTATTTTCCAGAACTGCCTTCTGCAAGCAGTTCTTTTCTCCGTTAAACCAATAAAGATAAAGTTTGTCAGAAAAATAATTCTGGTACCTTGCAATTTCGGCTGCGCTTTTATCGGTTGAAGTTATGGGGAGCAGAGAGGCTATGTCGATATTCAGAATCTGACAAATGTCTACCAGAGTGTCAATACTTATGAGAACCTCTCCTTTTTCGTATTTGGAAATCGTGGCAACGCTTTTGTTCAATTTTTTGGAGAGATCACTTAAGGTCATGTGTTTGGTCCGGCGTCTTGCCCGAAGCTTTTTGCCAAGTGTTGTGTAAAAATCGCAAGAATCCATATTATCCCTCCTTGATGTTTTTTGATAATGTTAGTTGATAAAAACTAAAAAGTATAAAAAGATTCTAACATATTCTGATAAAAAATGCTACTAGGCAAAATTTTTGTTAGTTTTGAAAGGTAAATTTATTTCATTTTTCTTCAGGTAATAATATTCATAAAGCTGCTTTATGAAATCTGCTATCTGCTCCATCAGATAATGGTTCTTTTGTGCCTGTTCATTCCAGCTGCATGCATGCTCTATATTCCCCCGCCAATGCTTCTGCCGGTTGAATCCCTGATTTTCTATCTTCCATCTGTTTCTTCCCGCATTTACTATTTTTCTGGCATTGTTTTTTGTGATTGTAATGTCTGCAATCCATGCAAACTCTGTTGTTTCTTTTTTTTCATCTGGTTTAATCTTCTTTTCTGTATAATATGTCAGATTTACATCTGTATTCTGAAACATAATCTGATTCTGATATTCTATTTCTGAACCTATCTTTTCTTTTTCCGGCAATGACTGATATTCTTTGGCTATGGATGATGCACTTCCCTTTTTATAACGGATGATATAATTCCAGCTGTTATCTGTGCAGGTCTGTATAACTTTCTGACTGACATACAACCCATCTGCCGTTATAATGATCGGAAGTCTCGGAAACTGTTTCTTAATCTTTTCTGCAACTCTGATAAATGCTTTACTTTCACAGTCCTGTTTTATTTTTTTTTCACTCTGATTGATATATTCCTCAGAATTCTGGATCGCTTCAGATGCTATACTGCATACAAGGTTATTCCCCAGATAAAGTTTTGCTTCGAGCACGCTTCTGTGATACTTCGTAAATTCATCTGCTTCTCCACGGTTATAGCAGCGACTCAGGTAATATTCATTCTTTTTCTGATATCCCTCATCCAGTTCTGTGGCGTCAATAATGATCTGCCACCTTTTCAACACCCTGGCATCATCAAATGTTTTTCTACGGATCATAGAATAAGCAATATCTTTCTGTATTTTTTCCAGTTCCTCTGGGTTCAGTCTTGCCAAAAATTCATTCTCTATAACACCATGAGGAAGATACTCCTTCTTTTCTTCACTCATGAATGAGTAGAGATTTTCTACAACTGCATCATCATTAAATTTCAGTGTCATTTCCTGCATACTTGAAATTCCGCTTATGCATTTGTAGTACATGGTTCCAAGCATAACCCTCACTGGATATTCAATATAACTTTGATTTCGCGGATCATTCACCTCAGCAAATTTGGCAAATAACTCTGGGTAATATTTATTTTGAATCTTATTGTATTCAACAACTGGATTCTTTTCCGGTCTTCTTTTGGCTCTTTCCTGTTCTCTGTTCATTTTTCTTCCTTTGCGACAAAGTTTTTTCTTTTATTTTACTCCATCGTAAAGGAAGATGCTTTAAATTCAATAAATTTAATGCGAATTATTTTTTATCTATTTTCATACAATTTTTGTAATATGAAAAAAATGTATGAAAATAGATAAAAAACAGGAAAAGTAATAGACAGATACTGCGGTTTCTAAATAGAATTTTCGTATAATGAAAATAATAGTAAAAATTATTGTCGAATGAAGAAACTAGATAAATTTGTGAATAGATTATCAATGTGCAATAATTATTAATGAAAAGAGTACTCATAAAACGTTATAAAGCTGAATGGAGGCGAGGAGATTATGTCTAAGGAAGCAAAAGTAGGATACAAGAAGAATATAGGAACCATTCTTTTGTTATCTTTTGCCGGCTCAATTATTTATGGATTGCCATATTTTCGATCATATTACTATGATACGTATCAGGCAATGTATCACTTGACTAATACGCAGATGGGACTTTTAGGAAGTGCCTACGGCGTGTTGGGTGTATTTTCTTATATTATCGGTGGAGTATTGGCCGATAAAATCAAAGCGAAAAAACTGCTTATTTTTTCGATGATTGCAACTGGTTTGGGTGGATTGCTTCATTTGTTTGTTAATAATTTCTATGCATTGGTAGTGATCTATGGATTATGGGGTGTTACATCTCTTTTGACTTTCTGGCCTGCGCTTATGAAGACTGTCAGAATCCAGGCAACTGAGGAGGAACAAAGCCGTGCTTATGGAACCTTTGAAGGTGGGCGAGGTGTATTCAATGCGGCACATCTTGCAGTGGCAACAGCGATTTTTGGAATTTTTCAGAGAAAGGCAATGCCGACTCTCGGAATTAAAGGAATTATCTGGTTCTATTCGTTGGCACCGTTGATTGTAGGTATTATCTTTATTTTCCTGTTGAAGGAGCCTGAGACCGTTAAAGAAGACGGAACTTCAAGCACTGTTTCATTTAAAGATATTATCAGAGTGTTAAAGATGCCGGTTATGTGGTTGATTATTATCATGATGTACACAAGTTATACTTTTAATATGTCATCATATTATTTTACTCCTTATGCAAGTAATATCATCGGAGTTACAGCTGTGATCGCAGCAATCTTAACGGTTATGTCTCAGTACATCCGTCCGTTTGCGGCAACACTTGGTGGATTTTCCGGAGATAAATTCGGAAGAAGCCATACAATGATTGTTGGTTATATTTTGATGATCGCCGGTGTGGTTATCATGGACGTTACAGGCAAAATGGCTTCGGATAGCAGAATGATATTGGTTGTGGCGGCTTGTGTGCTGGTATATGCAGGTATGTTTATAAACTTTGGTCTGTACTTCTCGTTTATTTCAGAAGGTGGTATTCCGGTGGAATTAGGAGGAGTTGCAATTGGTATGGCGTCCACATTTGGATATTTGCCGGAAGTTTTGAGTTATACAATTGCAGGTAAATTGTTAGATACTTATCCGGGATATCAGGGATATCACCTGAATTTCCTGTATATGATCGCGATGGGCGTGATTGGATTAATCGTTGCGATTATCTGGACAAAAAAGTATGGAAAGAAAAAAGCAGATGCTACAGAAGCATAATAAAAAAGAAGGAGGGTTAAATTATGGCTAAAGTAGAATCAACAGTAAAAAGAGTAATGGCGCGAGATGAATTTCCTTACGAGTGGGATGTGATCGAGAACGAATGGATTACAATGTCTGATGGCTGCCGCCTTTCGGCGCGTGTTTGGCATCCTAAGACAGATAAACCGGTTCCTACAATATTTGAGACACAGCCGTATCGTAAGAGAGATGGAATGCGTGGAAGAGATGAACCGATGTATGGTTTCTTTGCAGGTATGGGATATAACGTAGTTCGCGTAGATATGCGTGGAGCAGGAGAGTCTGACCAGTGTTTCTATGATGAATACCTGAAACAGGAACAGGATGATGCGGTAGAATGCATCGAATGGATTGCCGAGCAGCCATGGTGTGACGGAAATGTCGGAATGATGGGAAAATCATGGAGTGGGTTTAACTCATTGCAGGTTGCGGCAAGACAGCCAAAAGGATTAAGAGCGATCATCTGTGTAGGATTTGTTGATGACAGATATACACAGGATATTCATTATAAAGGTGGATGCCTGTTGAATGATAACTTCTGGTGGGGCAATATTATGCTGGCATACATGTGCCGCGCGATTGATTCGGAGATCAAACCGGATACATGGAAAGAAGAGTCTGTTAAACGTTTGGAGGAAATGCCACTTTGGCCGGCTAACTGGATGGAACATCAGACAAGAGATGATTACTGGAAACACGGCTCTGTAAGTGTGAATTATGACGATATTAAAGTTCCTGTATTTGCACTGGATGGATGGGCTGATTCTTATACAAACAGTGTATTAACTTTGATGGAAGGATTAAGTGTTCCGAGAAAAGCACTGATCGGACCTTGGGCACATGTATTTGCTCATGACGGAATGCCTCAGCCGGCAATTGATTTCCTTGGTGAAGCTACAAAATGGTGGGATAAATGGCTGAAAGGTGTTGATAACGACACATTAGACTGCCCGATGGTACAGGTGTGGTTGGAAGACAGCATGGAACCAGAAACTGTACATCCGCTTAGTGATGGACGCTGGGTTGCATTGGACGGATGGCCGTCAAAAGATGTTGCTATGAAAACACTTTCTATGACATACGGACATCTTCAGGATGAAGCAAATACAAAGAAAGAAATCGTAGATCTTTGCACACTTCCAAATCACGGACTCCTGGCAAATGAGTGGATGGGAGCAGGTGTTCTCGGGGAGTCTCCGGCAGACATGAGAGTAGATGATGGAATGGCAATGGTATTTGATTCGGATATATTAGAGGAAGAAGTAGAGATTCTTGGATATCCGGAATTTGAGGTAGAGTTTACCTGCGATAAGCCAAATGCATTTATGTATGCTCAGCTGAGTGATATCCATCCGGATGGAGCTGCAACAAGAGTTTCTTATGGACTTATGAATCTGACGCATTTAGAGGGGCATGATAAGGTGGTATACCTTGAAGAAGGTAAGACATATAAAGCAAAAGTACAGTTGGATGTGTGTGGACATAACTTCCCGAAAGGACACAGAATCAGACTTTCTATTGCAAACTCATTCTGGCCAATGATCTGGCCATCACCGGAGCTTGCAACATTAAAACTGGATCTGTCTACTGCTAAATTTGCATTACCGATGTTCTCAGGAAAAGATGCGGAAGGTCCGAATATGGAAGCCAGATGTGCGCCGCTTACTCCGATGACAACATTATCACCTGGTCGTGTAGACCGTACAATTGAGTATGATCTGCTCACGGATTCATGGACATCTATTACAAACGGTGTTGGTGGAGTGTTTGGAGAGGGTATCTATCGCTTTGATGATATTGGAACGGTAGTAGAACATAACCTCAAGAGAGAACTGACGATGAGCAACAAAGATCCGTTGTCAGCCAAATATACTATTACGCAGAAGATGAAGAACGGCCGTGATGGATGGCTGACAGATTGTGATATCGTTGTTACTCAGACTGCTGATAAAGATAACTTCTATATTACCGGACACATGGATGCATCAATTAATGATGAACATGTATTCCACAGAGATTATGACTACAAAGTAAAGAGAAATGGAATTTAAAAAGGGGCGAGGCGATTGAAAGAAAAAAGTATTACATTCTGGGAACTTGTGCTTATGAATGTATCTGCCCTTTATGGAATCCGCTGGATTGCAAAATCAACCTCAGACAGTTTTGGCCTGGGGTTGGGAGCAATCCCGATGTGGATCATATTTATGCTGATATTCTTTGTGCCGCAGGCGCTGATGTGTGCGGAACTGGCAACAGCATATCCTACAGATGGAGGTCTGAATGACTGGGTTAAAATTGCATTCGGAACAAAATATGGATTTTTAGTATCCTGGATGCATTGGACGGCACTTATTTTCTGGTATGCATCTTTTCTGACATTTTTCTCAATCAATTTTACTTACATGATTGGGAAACCAGAACTTGCAGATAACAAAATACTAGTATTGATTATGTCGTTGGTTGTTTTCTGGGCGTTGTCGTTTGCGAGTATGCGTGGTATGAAATTTGGAAAATACTTTACCAGTGTAGGTGCGCTGGGTTCGGTGGTACCGACGGTGTGTCTGATTGGTATGGCAATTCTGGCAGTGGTAGTGTTCAAAAAGGCACCAAGTGCATCTGAGTATACGATAGCAACATTGACCCCTAAGCTAAATATGAATTCGCTGGTTGCAATTTCGGGAATTACATTTGCGTATACAGTAGCTGAATTTACAGCAAACTTCGCTTCTGAAATGAAAAATCCTCAGAAAGATTATCCAAGAGCAATCATGATTGCTGCCGGAACAATCTGCGTATTATATGTGATTGGTTCGGTATGTATGACAATGCTGATGCCGACGTCAGAAATCTTTGCGTATACAGGGACTTTGGATGCATTAGTAATTGCCTGCAATCTCCTGGAAGTTCCTCAATTTTTTGTTCAGATCGTAGCATTTGGAATTACTTTGTCGATATTTGGAGCGGTAGTGCTGTATATTGCGCAACCGACAAAGATGTTGTTTGGATATTCTGAACCGGGAATCTTTCCGGAGAAGATTACGAAGAAAAATGAGCATGACATTCCGGAGAAGGCGATTTTATTTCAGGCGATACTTGTTTCTCTGCTGCTTGCAGGCGTGGCAGTTTTCCCGGCAGTTGAAACGATTTACAATGTATTAATTACTATGACCGCGTTGACATCGTTGTTTCCGTATGTTCTTTTGTTTGCGGCATATATTAAAATTAAACGGAAAAAGGTTGATAAACCTGGGTTGTATCAGATGACAAAAAATAAAAAGTGGGGATGCTTTCTTGGGTATATGGAATTGGTAATCTGCGTGATTGCGATTGTGTGCTCGGCACTTCCGGTTATGACAACTTTTAAAGAAAATGTAGTCTATGAAGTTGAAATGATAGGCGGAGGTTTATTAGTTATCGTGTCTGGATTGTGGTTGTGGAAACGTTCGGGCTTGAAAAATAAGACATTTGAAATAGAATGATTTTAATTAAAGAGAAGGCTAAAAAGGATCTTTTGAAAACGTTGGGTTTCAAAAGGTCTTTTTTATGCAAAATTGGCATGCACAAAAACATGAAAACTGGCTGTTTAAAAAATACCAGATGAGCGTATGATAAGACTCAAAGAAAATTCACAGAAAACAGATAGGAAAGGTACAGGAATTATGAAAGAGAACAGATATGAATTAAATAAGCAGCTGGCACAGATGTTAAAAGGCGGAGTTATCATGGATGTAACAACTCCGGAACAGGCAAAGATCGCAGAGGAAGCAGGTGCATGTGCAGTCATGGCACTGGAAAGAATCCCGGCAGATATCCGTGCGGCAGGCGGCGTATCCCGCATGAGCGATCCGAAGATGATCCGCGGCATTCAGGAAGCGGTATCCATTCCGGTTATGGCAAAATGCAGAATCGGACATTTTGTAGAAGCGCAGATCCTGGAAGCAATCGAGATTGATTATATCGATGAAAGCGAAGTACTTTCACCGGCCGATGACATTTACCACATTAATAAAAAAGAGTTCAAAGTACCATTTGTATGTGGTGCAAGAGATCTCGGCGAGGCACTCCGCCGTATCGCAGAGGGTGCATCCATGATCCGTACAAAAGGCGAGCCGGGAACCGGAGATGTTGTTCAGGCAGTACGTCATATGAGAGCCATGAATGCGGAGATCCGCCGTATCCAGAACTTAAGAGCAGATGAATTATTCGAAGCAGCAAAACAGTTACAGGTTCCGGTTGATCTTGTGGAATATGTTCATGAAAATGGAAAGCTTCCGGTCGTAAATTTTGCTGCAGGCGGAGTTGCGACACCTGCAGATGCGGCACTGATGATGCAGCTTGGAGCAGAAGGTGTATTTGTAGGTTCCGGAATCTTTAAGTCAGGTAATCCAGCAAAACGTGCGGCTTCTATTGTGAAAGCAGTTACGAACTACACAGATGCAAAACTGATCGCTGAACTTTCAACAGATCTTGGCGAAGCAATGGTAGGAATCAATGAACAGGAAATTGAATTATTAATGGCAGAAAGAGGAAAGTAAGATGACGATTGCAATCTTGGCAATGCAGGGAGCATTCTTAGAACATGGACAGATGCTGGACCGCCTGGGCGTGGAACATTTCGAAATCCGTAAAAAAGAAGATCTGGATCGTTCTTTTGACGGACTGATCCTTCCGGGCGGGGAAAGCACCGTTATGAGAAAGCTTCTGATCGAGCTGGATATTTACGATATATTAAAAGAGAAGATTGAAGACGGACTTCCGGTATTTGGAACTTGTGCCGGTCTGATCCTGCTGGCAGATCAGGTGGAAGATGGAGTCCAATGCTTTGGTACGATGAATATTCTGGCAAAGCGAAATGCTTATGGAAGGCAGCTTGGCAGTTTTTACACAGAAGATGAGATGAAAGGACTTGGAAAGATTCCAATGACATTCATCCGTGCGCCATATATTGCTGATGTCTATGGAAATGCAGAGACACTGGCCGTAGTAGATGGAAAAGTTGTGGCCGCAAGACAGGGCAGCCAGCTTGCAACTGCGTTTCATCCGGAACTGAATGATGATACAAGTGTGCATGCATATTTTGTAGAAATGATAAAAGGAAGCAAGGCACAGGCTGTATAGAAACGTCATTTATAATATGAAGACGGAACGACATTTTATCTAATAGGATAGCACTGTGTTTTTGAAAAGTAGAACAAAGCCCTGAATGATATCATTTTCAGAGAAGTAAATAACGGAGTGTACAAAGCAGGATTTGCGAGAAACCAGGAGGCATATGAGGAAGCTTATTATATGGTATTCAACCGTCTGGACTGGTTGGAGGAAAGACTGGCTGACAGAAGATATCTGTTCGGAGATAAGATTACAGAATCGGATGTCCGGTTATATGTAACACTGGCAAGATTCGATGTGGCTTATCATAATATCTTTCGTGTGAATAAGAAGCGTCTGAGAGATTATGATAATCTGTGGGCTTATGCAAGAGACCTGTATCAGACACCGGGATTCGGGGATACGACAGATTTTGCGGCAATCAAAAAGCATTATCACATTGACTGCAATCCTGGAAATATTCATCAGATCATTGCAAAAGGACCGGATGAAGAAGCGTGGCTGCTTCCACATGGAAGAGAGAAGCTTTCAGAAAAATAAAAAAGCTGTCAGGTTATGAAGGTATGCTAACCAGACAGCTTTTTGTGATATAAAAGTGTACACGGGAAGATACCGGGATGTATAATATTTTAGAGAAAGTATTTTTCGGAGATACACTAGTATTAAAATTTCGGAACATCCAGTTTTGGAATGATTTAATAATCGGAGGAGTGAAATATATGTATGAGCAGGATTATATAATAAGAATGAATAATGAAGTTATAAGAACAATGGTGAAGTTATTATTAAACAAGGATACAGGTGTACCTGTAAATATTTCAGAGGGAACAATTAAAAGCGAAAACAAAAAAATGTTAGAAGCTGCAAACGGACAAAGTGGTATAGATAACATTAAGAAGATGGAAGAGGAGATATTAACGCTTGTAGATGCGGATAAAGAAGGAGCTTTAGAAAAAGCACTTGTATTCTATGGATATCTAAATGAACTGACGGAAGATGCATTATTGTCGAAGAATTATAGTCACGAAAAAATTAAAAAAGGACTGAAGATTATTGCAGAGCGTTATGGAATATTAAATGTTATTGATTTGATATACAGATAAAACTGTAAAACATACTTGACAAATATGACATAGCGGTAATATAATAAAACCAATCCATAAAACCTATCGAAATAATAGGAAATATAAGGATTGGCTTTATTTAGTTTAAAGAACGGAAGGGAGCGTGCAGGATAATGACAAAAGAAAAGCGAATGTGGGGACGAATGCGATGTTGTTGCGCTTGCGCGCATGAAAAATAAAAATTACAAAAACATACTAAACATAGTTGACAAATAGGAATTAAGGTAGTATAGTAAATTCATCAAGAAAACATACCGAAAAAGTAGGAAAGGTAGGAAGCAAAATGTCAAAGATTTATAAAGGAACATTAGGACTGATCGGAAATACACCACTGGTGGAAGTAGTAAACATAGAAAAAGAACTTGGTTTGGAAGCAACACTTCTTGTAAAGCTTGAGTACCTCAATCCGGCAGGAAGCGTCAAAGACAGAATTGCAAAAGCAATGATCGAAGATGCGGAAGAAAAAGGAATCTTAAAAGAAGGTTCTGTGATCATTGAACCAACATCCGGTAATACAGGAATCGGTCTTGCATCCATCGCAGCAGCAAAAGGATACAGGATCATCCTGACAATGCCAGAAACGATGAGTGTGGAAAGAAGAAACATCCTGAAAGCTTACGGCGCAGAGATCGTACTGACAGAAGGAGCCAAAGGAATGAAAGGAGCCATCGCAAAAGCAGATGAGCTTGCAAAAGAGATTCCAAACAGCTTTGTTCCGGGACAATTTGTAAACCCTGCTAACCCGGCAGCACACAAGAAGACAACAGGTCCTGAGATCTGGAACGATACAGACGGAGCAGTCGATATCGTGATCGCAGGTGTCGGAACAGGCGGAACACTTTCCGGAATCGGTGCTTACTTAAAAGAGCAGAAACCGGAAGTTCAGATCGTAGCATTGGAGCCGGCTTCTTCACCGGTACTTTCCGAAGGAAAAGCAGGTCCGCATAAGATTCAGGGAATCGGAGCAGGATTCGTTCCAGAGACATTGGATACCAAGATCTACGACGAAATCTACAAAGCAGAAGCAGACGAAGCATTTGAAACGGCCAAACTTCTTGCAAAGAAAGAGGGAGTTCTGGTAGGTATTTCTTCAGGAGCAGCACTTGCAGGAGCCATCGAACTGGCAAAACGTCCGGAGAACAAAGGTAAGACAATCGTAGCATTACTTCCGGATTCAGGTGACAGATATTATTCAACACCATTATTTACAGAATAAAAAGATATAGAATCCGAAACAGAACGGACAGTATCAACAAATAACGATAAAATTATGAAGAAAAAGGAGATCAACCCAATGAGCGAAAAAATCACAAGAGAGAATAGAGAGTTAAAATTTGAAACATTACAGTTACACGTAGGACAGGAAAGTCCGGATCCGGTTACAGATGCAAGAGCAGTGCCGATCTATCAGACATCTTCTTATGTATTCCGCAACAGTGATCATGCAGCAGCACGTTTTGGACTGGCAGATGCAGGTAACATTTACGGACGTCTTACAAACCCTACAGAAGACATTTTCGAAAAACGTATTGCAGCACTGGAGGGCGGAGTTGCAGCACTGGCAGTAGCATCCGGAGCAGCAGCAGTAACATACACGATCGAGAATCTCGCACAGAACGGAGATCATATCGTAGCAGCTAAGAATATTTACGGTGGATCATTTAACCTGTTAGAGCACACACTTCCACAGTACGGAATTACAACCACATTCGTTGACATCTTCGATTATGATGCAGTAGAAGCAGCAATCCAGGACAACACGAAAGCACTCTATATCGAGACACTTGGAAATCCAAACTCAGACGTTGTAGATATTGAGAAGATTGCAAATATCGCACATGCGCATAAGATTCCGCTCGTTGTAGATAATACATTTGCAACACCTTACCTTGTAAGACCGATCGAGTACGGTGCAGACATTGTTATCCATTCAGCAACAAAATTCATCGGTGGACACGGAACAACAATCGGCGGCGTCATCGTTGACAGCGGTAAATTCGACTGGGAAGCATCAGGAAAATTCGCTTCTCTTACAGAGCCAAACCCGAGCTACCATGGAATCAGCTTTACAAAAGCAGTAGGACCTGCAGCATTTGTTACAAAGATCCGTGCGATCCTTTTAAGAGATACAGGAGCAACCATTTCTCCGATCCATTCATTTATCTTCTTACAGGGACTCGAGACATTATCATTACGTGTAGAGCGTCATGTTGAGAATGCACTGAAAGTAGTAGATTACCTGAACAACCATCCACTGGTAGAGAAGGTTAACCATCCGGCTGTATCTGATGATCCGGAGCAGCAGGCATTATATAAGAAATATTTCCCAAATGGCGGAGGATCTATCTTCACATTTGAGATCAAAGGTGACGCACAGAAAGCAAAAGATTTCATCGATAATCTGGAACTCTTCTCACTGCTTGCTAACGTTGCAGATGTAAAATCTCTGGTTATCCATCCGGCAACAACAACACACAGCCAGTGCACAGAAGAAGAATTACTGGATCAGGGAATCAAGCCTAATACAATCCGTCTGTCAATCGGAACAGAGCACATTGATGACATTATCCAGGATCTGGATGAGGCATTCAAAGCCGTAGAATAAAAAATAATGAAGGAGTGTGGAGATATATATGAAACTTTCAATGAAAAGCAGATATGGTCTGAGAGCGTTGATCGACCTGACCATCAATTCAAAAACTGAACAGGTGGCGCTCAATAGCATTGCAGAGCGGAACAAGATATCTCCACAGTATCTGGAACAGGTATTTGCAAGTCTTAGAAAAGCAGGAATCGTAAAGAGTATAAAAGGCTCCCAGGGCGGCTATTTCTTAAGCCGTCCGCCACAGGAGATTACCGTTTCTTCTATTATAGAAGCTTTGGAAGGTGACTACCGCATCGAAGATGAGGAACTTCCGAAAGAAGGAAAATATACCGGGAGTGTCAAAGCAATCCAGAAACTGGTGATCGACAGGGTAAATGACAGCGTGACAGAGATCCTCCAGTCAGTAACCTTGCATGATCTGGAGAAAGAGTATCAGGAATACATTGATTATGGACAGGATATGTATTATATATAACATCAGTTCACACAAGCGTTGAAAGACTTGCAATTTGTGCTTGCACAAGGATTGCAGGTCTTTCTAACGCTTGGAGGGAGCGCCCGTCCGGAGAAAACAACAAAACATACTGTATTAGCGGGAAACCACTGGTACAGTATTCTTTTTTGTGGTAAACTTTTCTAGCGTATATTTGAAAGATAAATGTTTTTAAAACACATTTCAGTTCCTTGACAGACAGGGAAAAACGTCATATAATACCAGATAAATAACAAAACCTATCTGGTTAATAGGAATAGCTGTTGCATGAACAGCAACTCACAAAGAGAGGTTAAAAGATATGAAGACAATCACGATAGAAGAGTTATTACAATTAGATCAGAATACAATCACAGTGCTGGACGTCCGTCCTGCAGATGCATATACCAGAGGCTCTGTACCGGGAGCGGTCAGCATCCCGCTTGCAGAAGTAGAAGAACGTATGGAAGAACTTCCGAAAGAAAAGCCGGTGTATGTATTATGCCATACCGGTGAATGGAGTGTCGATGCTGTTTATGAACTGGAAGCAGCAGGATATGATGCGGCGAATATTGAAGGCGGATATCGTTCCTTTTTGAGAAAGAAACTAAGTGAGTTCGTACAGGATGAAAATACTACCAGAGAGAAGCAGAAAGAGATTGAACGCAGTATCATCAAGAAATTCCGCAAGGGAATCTGGAGAAAGTTCACGAAAGGAATCAGAGAATACGATCTGATCCAGGACGGAGATAAGATTGCAGTCTGTATTTCCGGTGGAAAAGATTCCATGCTGATGGCAAAGCTGTTTCAGGAACTGTTAAAACATGGCAAAGCGAATTTTGAATTAGTATTTCTGGTAATGAATCCGGGATACAATGAAGATAACTGGAAGATCATTCAGGATAACGCCAAAGTACTTGGAATTCCGCTTACGGTATTTGAGACACAGATATTTGATACGGTAGCAGATATTGACAAGAATCCATGTTACCTTTGCGCGAGAATGAGAAGAGGCTATTTATACTCTCACGCAAAAGAACTGGGATGCAATAAGATTGCGCTCGGACATCATTTCGACGATGTGATTGAGACGATCCTTATGGGGATGTTCTACGGCGGAAAGGTGGAGACGATGATGCCGAAGCTCCATAGCCAGAATTTCGAGGGTATGGAGCTGATCAGACCAATGTATCTGATCAAGGAAGATGACATTATAGCATGGAGGGATTACAATCAGCTCAACTTCATTCAGTGCGCATGCAGATTCACAGAGAACTGTGTATCCTGTGGCGGCGGAAGAGGTTCCAAACGTGACGAGATGAAGGAACTGATCAAGGAATTCAGAAAACAGGGAGATATTATCGAAAAGAATATTTTCCGGAGTGTGCATAATGTCAACTTAAGAACGATTATCGGATACCATAAAGATGACATGGAATATAATTTCCTGGATGATTACAATGAAAGAGGTAAATAATGAATTACGGATTTGAGACACGATGTATACACGGAAACGGAACAGATGAAAAGACACATTCTTACGGTTCAGTAGCAGTACCGATCTACCAGGCAGCGACATTTGCCCATCCTGGTATTGGACAGTCTACCGGATACGACTATACGAGAGAGAGCAACCCGACAAGAACAGAGCTTGAGCATACGATGTCGGCACTGGAAGGTGCGGTAGATACTGTAGCATGCGCAAACGGTATGGCTGCGGTAGGTCTTTGTCTGGAGTTATTTGACCGCGGGGATCATATCCTTTGTACAGATGATCTGTATGGCGGTTCTGTCAGAATGTTTGAATCTGTCGGCGGGAAGAGGGGATTGGAGTTTTCTTATGTAGATACTGCGGATGCAGATCTTGTAGAAGCAGGTATCCGGGAGAATACAAAAGCACTTTATATCGAGACACCAAGTAACCCGACCATGCGTGTCACAGATCTCAGAAAGATGAAAGAAATCGCAGATAAACATGATCTGAAGATTATTGTTGACAATACATTTCTTTCACCATTATTTCAAAGACCGATTGAACTGGGAGCAGATCTGGTTATCCACAGTGGGACAAAATTCCTTGGTGGACATAATGACACACTGGCAGGATTTCTGTGTTCGGCGGATGAAGAGACAGCGAAGAAGATCCGTTATATATATAAGACAGTCGGAAGCTGTCTTGCACCATTTGACAGCTATCTGATCTTGCGTGGAATTAAGACATTGTCTGTAAGATTAAGAGCACAGCAGGATAATGCGATGAAGATTGCGAACTGGTTAAAAGGACATGAAAAAGTAAAACAGGTCTATTATGTAGGCTTGAAAGAGCATCCGGGGTATGGAGTAAATGCATCACAGGCAAGCGGATTCGGAAGTATGATTTCTTTTAAAGTAGACAGTGAAGCAACGGCAAGAAAGCTTCTGGAAAGTGTAAAACTGATCGCTTATGCAGAAAGTCTCGGAGGCGTAGAGTCACTGATCACTTACCCGATGCTTCAGACACATGGAGATCTGCCGGTAGAAGTAAGAGAGAAACTTGGAATCACAGAAGATTTCTTAAGATTGTCAGTTGGAATTGAAAATGCAGATGATCTAATCGCAGATCTTGAGCAGGCACTTGCGTAGGAGGATGCACAGATGAAGTTCGATTTTGATAAAGTAGTGGACAGACATGGAACAAAATGCCTGAAATATGATTTCGCAAAAGAAAGAGGGAGAAGTGATGATATGCTTCCGCTCTGGGTGGCAGATATGGATTTCCCGACAGCACCGGGAATCCAGAAAAGCTTAAGTGACGCAGTCGCACACGGAATCTACGGATACAGCGAAGGAAAAGATGATTACTTCCAGGCAGCAGCCGGATGGTATGAGAAGCATTTCGGATGGAAAGTAGAGAAAGAATGGCTGATCAAGACACCGGGCGTGGTATTCGCACTTGCGATGGCAGTGAAGGCTTATACAAAAGAAGGTGATGCAGTTCTTCTGCAGCAGCCGGTTTACTATCCGTTCAGCGAAGTGATCACAGATAACCACAGAAGGCTGATCAATAGTCCGCTTCAGCAGATAGACGGACATTACGAGATTAATTTCGAAGAATTCGAGCAGAAGATTGTCGAAGAAAATGTAAAATTATTCCTGATGTGCAGTCCGCACAATCCGGTCGGACGTGTGTGGAAGGAGTGGGAACTTCGTAAGATAGGAGACATTTGTCTGAAACATAACGTGCTGGTAGTCAGTGATGAGATCCACAGTGATTTTACATATGGAGAGAATATACATCATGTATTTGCATCCTTAGATGAAAAATACGCTGCAATCACTACAACATGTACCGCACCAAGTAAGACATTTAACATTGCCGGACTTCAGATTTCCAATATATGGATCTCGAATCCGGAGCTTCGTGCGAGATTCCGGGCGGAAGTGACAGCAGCCGGTTACAGCCAGGTGAATCTGATGGGACTGGTTGCATGTCAGGCAGCTTATGAGACCGGTGAAGAGTGGTTAAAAGAATTGAAAATTTATCTGGAGGGAAATCTGGATTATGTCCGTACGTTTTTAAAAGAGAATCTTCCGGAGATCAAACTGACAGAGCCGGAAGGGACTTATCTTTTATGGTTGGATTTTAAGAGTCTCGGCATGAAAGAAGAGCAGTTAAAAGATCTGGTGGAGAACAAAGCAAAACTCTGGCTTGACAGCGGAGCAATGTTTGGACCGGACGGAGAGGGATTTGAGCGTATAAATATTGCATGTCCACGAGAAATTTTAAAACAGGCATTGACACAATTGGCTGAAGCGGTGCATGATAGGTAAGTGAGAATACGTTAAAGAAGGGAATTTGACCGGAATAGATGGTAGTGCGGATGTTTGATCATTATTACTGTGACCAGGAGTATGAACAGAAAGATATCATCAGAGTGTTGGATCAGTCTACATGTTGTAACCGAATCGTACCGTGGAAGTATTTTAATAAGACGGCACTTAACATGTATTCCCTTGGACCGTACGATGGGCGGGAAGCTGTTATTTTATTTAATGAAAAGACAAGACTTACGGAAGAAGAGACCATCGAATACTTTATTTAGAGGTGAAAGTCGGAAATGAACGAAGAAATCAAAAATGAAATCCAAAAACTGAAAAAGGAAAAAGATGCTGTAATCCTGGCACATTATTATGTAGATGGGGAAGTGCAGGAGATTGCAGACTATGTAGGAGACTCTTATTATCTTGCAGAGATTGCAACCAAAGTTCCGGAGAGCACGATTATTTTCTGTGGAGTCTCTTTCATGGGAGAAAGTGCGAAAATCCTGAATCCAAAGAAGCGAGTCGTAATGGCAGACGGTCATGCAGACTGTCCGATGGCACACATGGTAGACGTAGATAAGATCAGGGAAGTGAGAAATGAATACCCGGATGTATCTGTAGTCTGTTATGTGAACTCAACCGCAGAGATCAAAGCAGAGTCAGACGTATGTGTAACATCGTCAAATGCACTGAAGATCGTGAAGAATCTTCCGAATAAAGATATCTTCTTTATCCCGGATGAGAATCTTGGTCGTTTCGTGGCAAGTCAGCTTCCGGAGAAGCACTTCATCTTTAATGATGGATTCTGCCATGTACATACGAGTATCCACAAAGAAGAACTTCAGAAAGCCAAAGAGGCGCATCCGGAAGCACTCGTACTGACACATCCGGAATGTACAGGAGATATTCTGGAATTATCTGATTTTATCGGAAGTACTTCGCAGATTATCGATTATGCTACAAAATCAGAAAATAACACATTTATCATCTGCACAGAGATGGGAGTATTCTATGAATTGCATCAGAAAAATCCGGAGAAGAAATTCTACTCCGTAGGGCACAGACAGTTCTGTCCGAATATGAAGATGGTGCGTCTGGAAGGTGTGAAAGAAGCACTTGAGACCATGCAGCCAGAGGTGAATCTGGATGAGGAGATGCGCCAGAAGGCAGCACTTCCACTGGAGAAGATGCTGAAATTGGCAGCGCAGTAAGCCGGGGGGACAGGTAAAGTGGCTTTTTTAGTGTCCCGGGTGGCTCTAGTGAAAAAAGAAAATAATTAAGAGAAAGACTTCGTATCTGATGTAGGATGCGAAGTCTTTGTTAGTATATCAAAGTATATAAGAGAAGTTGTTAGTGGAAGATTCTGTAGATGAGTTATTAAAACCAATAAAACAATTAAAATGATGGTTTTAAAAGATGAAAAACAATTATTTTAATTGTTTTTTGTTTACAAATAATAGAGGTTGTGATTTAATAAAGAAAAAGACGGGAATCATAAAACCAGAAGGTGAGATTGTGAAAGAAAGACTATTTATAACACCAGAATATACAACAGCAAAGGAAATCAAGAAAATCCGGAAAGAATTGCATCTGACACAAAAAGAATTTGCAGAATTTATCAATTGTTCAAAACCGACAGTAGAGCGTTGGGAGAGAAGTGAAGACGTTATCCGCGGACCAATTGTTCCATTTCTTAAGATGCTGCAGAAATATCCGGAATATGAACAGGAAGTCAAAGTTCCGGAAAAAGTGTGGCCGCTCAGAATCTGGTATATGTATGATCAGGATGTATGTACTTTGATTGATGTGAATGAGCGGGAACGAAAAGTGAAAATAAAAAATTATACAGATAAGATTATGTTCCGTGCATTTGGGGTTATGGAGGAACCGGATTATAATCAGTATATAGAATTTCTGGAATCCAGATGTTTCCCGGAAAGCAGAGATAAGATGAAACTGATACTGAAAGATCTGGGACTGCCATTTTACGATCCGATTATGATTATAGAGAAGACAGAAGGACGGATGGCGGAGGATGATTTTTGGATTCGTATAGAGAGGTAAATGAATGATAGAACTTTTTGGGCAGAACATCAGGACAAATAGGCGTCAGTCGTCAAAAGGGAATCAGTTAAAATGGGAGAATGATGGGATCTGGTACAAAGCCGATTATACAGGATATGAAGGACTGGCAGAGTATATGATATCGCATCTTCTGAAAAAATCTACGCTGGCTGAACAAGAATTTGTATATTATGACCTGGAAGAAATAAAATATGGAACGGTAATTTATAATGGAGCAAAGAGTAAAAATTTTCTGAATGAAGACTGGCAGATTATAACTTTAGAGAGGTTGTTTCATAATTTTTTCGGAGAAAGTCTGTATAAAAGCATGTATAGAATACCCGATCATGAGGAAAGATTACGTTTCTTAGTGCAACAGGTGGAACGAATGACGGGACTTCAGAATTTTGGAGTATATATGAACAAACTGCTGACGATAGATGCATTTTTTCTGAATGAAGACCGGCATATGCATAACATAGCCGTCTTGATGAATGGAAAAGGTGATTATGCATACTGCCCGATCTTTGATAATGGAGCAGGGCTTTTAGCAGATACAACGATGGATTATCCTTTGGCGGGAGATATTTACACACTTATGGAGAAGGTTCAGCCCAAAACAATATGTAATGCATTCGATGAACAATTAGATATTTCCGAATCTTTATATAAAATGAATCTAAAGTTCCGTTTTACAAAAAAAGACGTGACAGAATTGCTTGAAAACGCAGAAGGCTATTCAGATGAGATACGAAAACGGGTGGAAACGATTATATTTGCACAAATGCGGAAATATCCTTATTTGTTTTCGAAGACGTAGAGAAATATAATGGGGAAAGAACGGTAGAAATAAGTAATTGTTAAGGAATAAAGGAGAAGATAAAAATTATGATAAATGAAAAAATCGAAATCTGGAAAAAAGAAGAGTATCATTATCCGGCAGCACATGGTTTTATACCGGTGATGTTCAGCTATATTCATGAGGATGAAAAGAAGCATCCGGCAATGATCATCGCACCGGGCGGCGCATACCGGGAAGTATCCCCATCGGAAGCGCACCTGCCGGCAATGGAATTCTATGGTGCAGGGTACAATGTATTCGTTCTGGAATATACGATTAATCAGTTAGATGAAGCACCGCTGAAGATGCAGCCGTTACACGATATCTCAAGAGCAATCCGCATGATTCGTTCACGTGCAGAGGAATTCCATATCAGACCAGACAGAATTGCAGCCTGCGGATTCTCAGCAGGAGCACATCTGTGTGGAAGCCTTTGTGTACATAATAAAGATGTGGAAGATCCGGAAGAAGCATACCAGAACATATCCAACCGCCCAGATGTGGCGATTCTGTCTTATCCGGTCATCACTTCAGGAAAATATGCACACAGAGATTCATTTGTCGCACTGTTTGGAAAAGAGCCGTCAGAGCAGGAACTGGACTATATGTCGCTGGAAAATCATGTGACAAAAGATACACCGCCATGTTTCCTGTGGCAGACCGTAACAGATCAGACAGTTCCGGTGGAGAACAGTTATCTCTTTGCACAGGCTTGTGCACAGGCTGGTGTACCATTTGCACAGCATGTATTTTCAGAAGGAATCCATGGACTATCTGTGGCAACCGAAGAGTGGTTAGAGCAGAATATAGGACAGGAAGAAGGAAAAAGATATACACAGGAACAGGTGCAGATGCTTGCAGAGGCAATCGAGGCCGGCGAGACTCCATTTCCAAAGGAAAAAGGAGAGGAACTTCTGGTGAAGTTCGGTATCGGACGTAAAAAGCCGGCAAGATGGACGGAAAAGCAGAAAGAGGGAATCCGCAAAACGCTGAAAGAAGTACAGAGCTGGACGCAGCTTGCAGAAGTGTGGATGGAGAAATATCTGAAAGTGGAATAGAGGAGAATAAAGGGTACAGGCATTTCAAAACAGTGTGGCAATCGAATCTATAAACTGGAAATTACTTGTAGTACTAAATTGATAATTGTATAATAGTGAGAAAAGAAGGAACAAGAAAATTGATATAGGATAAGAGATAAAATGGAGTTATACAATGGACGCCCGGAAGACACATCCGGACGAAAAGAAAAAGAAATAAAAGTTTACGATATACTGGACAGTCTGCATATCCCCTACATCAGAGCGGATCACGAAGCGGTCATGACAATGGAAGCCTGTGAAGAGATTGATAAAGCGCTGGGAATGGAGATCTGTAAGAATCTGTTCTTATGTAACCGGAAGAAAACGTCATATTATCTGCTTTTGATGCCAGGAAACAAAGCGCTCAAGACAAAAGAACTGTCACAGCAGATCCCGACCACGAGATTATCCTTTGCATCGGGAGAAGACATGGAAACATATCTGAATGTAACGCCGGGCTCAGCTACTGTCATGGGACTGATCTTTGATCCGGAGAATAAAGTGCAGCTTCTGGTGGATGAGGAACTTCTGGAACAGGAAGAATTCGGATGTCATCCATGTGTGAACACTTCCAGTATCAAGATGAAGACAGCGGATGTATTTGATAAATTTCTGAAAGAAATCCATCATGATTATATTACAGTGAAGCTTTCGGATGGAAATGAACAGGAGTAATAAAAATGGATAAACAAGAACTGGCACTGGTGGTCATCGACCGCCTGAAAAAAGAATACCCGGATGCGGGATGCACGCTGGATTATGACGATGCGTGGAAACTGCTAGTCAGTGTACGTCTGGCAGCACAGTGCACGGATGCGAGAGTCAATGTAGTAGTAGAAGGCTTATATGCAAAGTACCCGGATGTCAATGCACTGGCAGAAGCCACACCGGAAGAGATCGAAGAAATTGTAAGACCATGCGGACTGGGCAAGAGTAAAGCGAGGGATATCAGTGCATGTATGCGCATGCTCCGTGATGAATATGATGGAAAAGTCCCGGATGATTTTAATAAATTGTTGAAACTTCCGGGAGTCGGAAGAAAGAGTGCGAACCTGATCATGGGGGATGTGTTCGGCAAACCGGCGATTGTTACGGATACGCATTGCATCAGACTCTGTAACCGGATCGGTCTGGTAGATGGAATCAAGGAACCGAAGAAAGTAGAGATGGAACTTTGGAAGATCATCCCGCCGGAAGAAGGCAGTGATTTCTGCCACAGGCTGGTATATCACGGAAGAGACGTCTGTACAGCGAGGACGAAGCCGCATTGTGAGAAATGTTGTCTGGCGGATATCTGTTGTAAACAGATTTGAGAAAATATAGCATGCCATGAAAATAAGGCTTGCGTAAGTAAAATGAAATTTATATAATAGTTCTAAGGACGAGGGAGTAGCATAGAAAGTGTGTTACTCTCTTTTTATATACTAAAGTATGCACTAGAAGAGAGGAAATTTGTTATGTCGGACGTAGTAAGTATATTAGACGAATTACAAAACAAGGCACTAAAAGACGAAAAGTTAAAACAACAGCTTCTCGCAACCAGAACAGAAGCAGACCCATTGTCTGCATTCTGCAGGACCTGCCGGGAACTTGGTTATGAACTATATGAAATGGAATTAATTGCGGCAGGAGAAGAATTCCATGCCGCAATGAAAAGAAGCACCAATGGCGGAGGGGAGAACTCGCCGATGATCGAGGCTGAAGATGATTTCTATGAATTGTTCTTCGCAAATCTTGAAGATCATTAACCAAGGATTTTCTTCATATCCTCTTCCACAGTACTGATCTTCTGAATATTATAATTCTCCACCAGTATCTTCCATACATTTTCAGAGACGAATGCAGGAAGTGTTGGACCAAGCAGGATATTTTTCACACCGAGAGATAATAACGTAAGCAGGATACATACGGCCTTCTGTTCATACCAGGAAAGAACCAGGGTGAGCGGGAGGTCGTTTACGGTACAGTCAAAGACTTCTGCAAGTGCAAGAGCAACTTTAATAGCGCTATAAGCATCATTACATTGCCCCATGTCCAAGATCCTTGGAATACCGTCGATGGAACCAAGATCCAGGTCATTCAACCGGTATTTTCCGCAGGCAAGAGTCAGAATCAAGGTGTCCATAGGTGCAGCTTTGGCGAAATCCGTATAGTAGCTTCGTCCCGGAGCGGCACCGTCACATCCGCCGATCAGAAAGATGTGACGGATCTTACCGGCCTTTATAAGTTCTACGATATGCCCGGCATTGGAAAGAACGGCATTGTGGGCGAATCCGGTTGTGACTGTAGAGCCGCCGTTGATTCCGGTCATCGGATGATCTTCCGGATATCCCTTGCATTCCAGAGCTTTCTCAATAACCGGAGTGAAATCTTTGTCCTCTCCGATATGCACCAGATCCGGATATGACACGATGGAGGTGGTAAATACCCGGTCGCAGTAACTCTGACGGACCGGCATCAGACAGTTGGTAGTAAATAAAATAGGTGCCGGAATGTTGTGAAATTCCGACTGCTGACTCTGCCAGGCAGTTCCAAAGTTTCCTTTTAAATGAGAATATTTCTTTAATTCCGGATATCCATGTGCCGGAAGCATCTCACTGTGGGTGTAGATATTGATTCCTTTTCCTTCCGTCTGCTTTAATAACAGTTCCATATCATGAAGATCATGTCCGCTGACAACGATGAAAGGCCCCTTTTCGATGGTCAGTGGAACTTCTGTCGGTACCGGATTGCCATAAGTACCAGAGTTCGCATGATCCAGAAGCTCCATGCAGCGAAAATTGATCTCGCCCGTTTTTAATACGAGTGCAAGTAATTCGTCACTGCTTTTTTCCGAACCGAGGGCTTCGAGTCCTTCATAAAAGAAATCAAGGACATTTCTGTCTACATAATCCAACGCATAAGCATGATAAGCGTAAGCAGCCATGCCGCGCAGTCCGAAAAGAATCAGAGACTTTAAAGAGCGGATATCTTCCTGATCTTCCCAGATATGGTGGACATCATAATTCATGATATCCGGATAGATCCGGTCCTTTTCGACATTTACTTCACGAATGAGTTCGATAATCGTATCATTGAAAAAATTAACATTGGTAATCGTGGTGAATAACCCTTTTAAGATAAGTTCATCCGCATGTTCGAAAGAAGCATCCGGATTCAGGGCAAGCTTTTTACACACGGCACGTGACAGGCCGATCAGCGCACCGGTAAGCTCATCTTGATAATTGGCGGTGTCATTTTTCTTTCCACAGACACCGGCACGCCCTTCACATCCGGAATTATGAGCGGTCTGCTGACACTGGAAACAAAACATTTCTTCCATAATAAATACCTTCCTTGCTATATATTTATGACAGAATTAGTATGTTCCCACTGAATAAAAAATATGCAGGGAAAATTAACCCTGCATATTTTTAAACGAATCAAAAAGTTCCATGTCATCGGCTTTCAGCTTGACATTGGTACAATAATTTTTCCCTTCCGGTGTAGTAACATTGATCTCGATGATTGATCCCTCTACTAATGCGTCCTGTGATACGGCGCGTAAAAACAGCGGGAATTTTGGATGGTTGGCACGAAAACGATCCATGCCTGATTTTATCTTTTGCATCATGGTGATCTGTCGGAAATCCATGTGTTTATCCTCCTTTATTTTCAGTAAATATTACAGATTATAGAAAAATCTGCTGTTGTTGTAATACTTTGATATTGTTAAGACATAATTTTGTTTATTCAGAAACTGAAACAATTATACTGAAAAAAGTTTGGAAAGTCAAAAGAATTTGTCTATGAAAGATGGGATGAAAGACAGGGGCAAATGTGATAAGATAGTAAGACATAGTGGGTGTGGGAAAATCTGCGGATCAAAAAAGTGATGAGTAGAAAAAGACGAAATGTAAGGAGCAAGGACAGAATGAGTGAGGCAATCAAAGAAGCGGAAAAGATACTGAAACAATACTACGGCTATGACCATTTCCGGGAGGGACAGATCCCGGTGATCAAAGCGGTACTGGGAGGCAGGGATGTGCTTGGAATCATGCCGACCGGAGCAGGAAAGTCGGTGTGTTATCAGGTGCCTGCACTTATGATGGAAGGAATTACAATCGTGATCTCGCCGCTGATCTCACTTATGAAAGATCAGGTGGGAACGCTGAACCAGATGGGAGTCCATGCCGCTTTCTTAAATAGTTCTCTGACTGCAGGACAGTATTACAAAGCACTGCAGCTTGCAAAGCAGGGAAGGTACAAGATCATATATGTGGCACCGGAGCGTCTGGAGACAGAAAGTTTTCTGGATTTTGCACTGTCTGAGCATGTAAAGATATCTTTCGTTGCAGTAGATGAGGCACACTGCGTATCACAGTGGGGACAGGATTTCCGCCCAGGGTATTTGAAGATCCTGGATTTTCTGGATCGTCTGCCGTACCGTCCGGTGGTCGGTGCATACACGGCGACGGCAACAGCAGAGGTAAGAGAAGACATCCTTGATATCTTAAAGCTTCAGAACCCGTATGTGGAAACAACAGGGTTCGATCGTGGAAATCTTTTCTTCGCAGTGAAGAAACCTGTGGATAAGTATAAGGAATTAGTCAGTTATCTGAAGGAAAAAGGATGTGATACATCCGGTGACAGTGGAATCATTTACTGTCTGACAAGAAAAAGCGTGGAGCAGGTCTGTTACGATCTGAGAAATGAAGGGTTCTCCGTAACCAGATATCATGCCGGATTATCGGATGAAGAACGGAAGGAAAATCAGGAGAACTTCATATATGGAAAGCGTCAGATCATGGTGGCGACGAATGCATTCGGAATGGGAATCGATAAGCCGGATGTACGCTTTGTCATTCATTATAATATGCCGAAAAATATGGAAAGCTATTATCAGGAGGCAGGACGTGCAGGAAGAGACGGGGAGCCGTCGGAATGTATCCTGTATTACGAGCCGAGAGACGTAAGAACGAACCGTCTCTTTATTGAAAATGGAGAAGAGAACAGTGAGTTGGATGAAGAGACGCGCAAAATCGTAAAAGAACGGGATTTGGACCGTCTGAAACAGATGACATTTTACTGCTTTACATCAGAATGTTTAAGACAATATATCTTGAATTATTTTGGAGAAAAGAGCAGTTCTTATTGCGGAAACTGTCTGAACTGCCAGACACAGTTTGAAGAGGTAGATATCACATTGGAGGCGAATACAATCCTGCGGTGTCTGGATGCACTGGACTGGAATTACGGAGCAGCGACGGTGATCGATATCGTGCACGGCGGAAAGAGTCAGAAGATCCTGGGCAAGAATCTGGATAAGAATCCGGAATATGCAGTGTTAAGTGAGCGGACGGTTCCGAGATTACGACAGATATTAAGGGAATTACAGTTCCGCGAATATGTGGAAGAAAAGGGCGAACAATATCCGGTGATCTGTCTGACACCGGAAGGGAAAGCATTTATGAAAACGGAAGAACCGCTGATCATGAAGCTTCCGAAAGAAGAGACACAAAAGAAATCTGAATCAAAAGAGAAAAAAAGCAGACACAAAAAAGGCGTAGTGGCAGCGGAACTTTCAGAAAAAGATGCAGAATTATTCGAAAGCTTACGGGAACTCAGACGTGAGATCGCATCGGAAGAAAAGGTACCGCCGTATATGGTATTTGCAGATAAGACGCTTGCCGGTATGTGTGTAATGCGTCCGGCGACACGGGATGAGATGTTGGAAGTATCGGGTGTCGGAGAGCATAAACTGGAAAAGTATGGAGATAGATTCTTAGAAATTCTCAGAAAGGGATAATAGATATGGCAAAAAAGAAAATATATGCAGTAAGAAAAGGACATAAGACAGGATTGTTTGAGACCTGGGCAGAGTGTCAGAAAGCGACGTCCGGATACTCCGGAGCAGAGTTCAGAGGCTTTACAGACAGGGAAGAAGCTATGGCATTCTTGCAAATATCAACTACTGCAAATGTATCTAAGGATGAAGAAAAAGAAGCAGCAGGAATTGTTGAAGTGCCGGAAAATATGGTGATTGCCTATGTGGACGGAAGCTTTGAAAAAAGCATCGGAAGATATGCATTTGGCTGTGTGATCCTGACACCGGCCGGAGAAGAATTCAGAAAATCCGGAAGCGGTTGTGATCCGGAAGGCGTGAAGATCCGTAATGTAGCAGGAGAAATGCTCGGCGCGATGAATGCAGTGCAATGGGCGAAAGAGCATGAGTATCCGGCAGTAGAGATCCGCTATGATTACGAAGGTGTGGAAAAATGGGTGACAGGCGTGTGGCGGGCCAAGACACCGCTTACCAGCAAGTATGCGGCACATATGCAGGAAGCAGCAGAGCAGATAAAGATATCTTTCTGCAAAGTCGCAGCGCATACAGGAAATCATTATAACGAAGAAGCGGATCAGCTTGCGAAAAGTGCGTTGCTTCGTACGGATGAGAATGTGAGTATATAGAGGAAGCATATGCAGTTTACATGAAGATGTGAACTGCATTTTCAGCAAAAATACATACAGAATTCATAAAGTGTTAATACAATATTGGCATATTCTGGTGTATACTAAATACAAATAATAGATAAAATCAGAATGTAACAGTAGAATGCAGCTGATAAGGAGGAACTCTATGAAAAAAAACGACAGGCGAAAACGAAAACTGCAGGAAGAAGCCTGTGATTATGAAATAGAACGTACACCGACAACCAGATACGAGCCGGATTATGAGGAAGGCCTGACGTCGGCGCAGGCAGAAGAACACAGGCGTGACGGGTGGGGCAACATATCAGTCGATCCTCCGGCGCAGACAACGGAAGAGATCATTAAGGAAAATGTATTTACATATTTTAATCTGATCTTTCTGGTTCTGGCGATTCTTCTGACGATTGTAGGATCGTTCCGTAACCTGACATTCCTTCCGGTCATCATTTTTAATACACTGATCGGTATCATACAGGAAATCCGTTCTAAAAAGACACTGGAAAAATTAAATATGCTAAATGCACCACATGCAACAGTGGTCAGAGACGGAAAGACTTCACGGGTCAATTCGGAGAATCTGGTTCTGGATGATATTGTAATCTTTAAAGCAGGAAATCAGGTCTGTGCTGATGCAGAAGTGGTACATGGAAGTGTACAGGTCAATGAATCTCTTTTGACAGGAGAATCAGATGAGATTACCAAGAATCCGGGAGATCATCTGATGTCGGGAAGTTTTATTGTGGCAGGAGAATGTCATGCAAGACTGGATGCAGTAGGTGTGGATTCCTACATTTCTAAACTGACACTGGAAGCAAAAGCAATGCAGAAAGGTGAGCAGTCAGAAATGATCCGTTCACTTGACAAACTGGTAAAATTTGTCGGTATCGCATTGATCCCGATCGGAATTATACTGTTCGTGCAGAGCTTCTTCTTTAACGGAGATCCATTCCGAAGCAGTATTACTTCTATGGTGGCGGCTGTGATCGGTATGATTCCGGAAGGGTTATACCTTCTTGCGAGTGTAGCAATGGCAGTCAGTGCAATGCGTCTGGCAAAACAGAAGGTTTTACTTCACGATATGAAGAGTATTGAGACCCTTGCAAGAGTTAATGTGCTTTGCGTTGATAAGACCGGAACGATTACAGAGACAAACATGAGTGTAAAGGATGTGGTTCCGACATCCAATTATAAAAAAGATGAAATGCAGGAACTTCCGAAAATGCTCGGTGATTTTGCGAAAGCAATGAGCAGTGATAACATCACTATGGAGGCGTTAAAAGAATATTTTAAAGAAGGAACAGGAAAAAAGGCTGAGTCTGTAACTCCATTTACATCCGCAACCAAATACAGTGGTGTCACATACGAAGAGGAAGTGCATGTACTTGGAGCACCGGAATTCGTGCTGAGAGATGATTTTGATAAATATAAAGAAGAGATTGAAGGGTATGCAGGAAAAGGAAACCGTGTGCTGGTATTCGGTACGTATGACGGAGAAATGGACGGAAAAGCACTGACCGGCAAGGTAACGCCGCTTGGATATGTCCTTCTTGCCAATCCAATCCGAAAAGAAGCACCGGAGACATTTGCTTACTTTGCAGAACAGGGTGTAGAAGTGAAAGTTATATCCGGAGATAATCCCCTGACCGTTTCTGAAGTGGCAAAAGAAGCCGGAATTGCAAATGCAGACCGTTATGTCGATGCAGCGACTCTTCACAGTGATGCAGAGATTGCAGATGCGGTTGCCAATTATACAGTATTCGGACGTGTAACACCGGATCAGAAACGTAAATTCGTACACGCCCTTAAAGACCAGGGCAAGACAGTAGCAATGACCGGAGACGGTGTCAACGACGTACTGGCATTGAAAGATGCCGACTGCAGTGTAGCCATGGCATCCGGAAGTGACGCGGCAGTACAGGCTTCGCAGGTGGTATTACTGGAGTCCAACTTTGCATGTATGCCGTCGGTAGTAATGGAAGGAAGACGGGTGGTTAATAACATCCAGCGTTCAGCCAGTCTGTTCCTGGTGAAGAATATCTTCTCCTTCCTGTTGTCCTTATTCTCCGTAGTGCTGATGATTACCTATCCGATGGAACCATCCCAGATATCGCTGATCAGCATGTTCACGATTGGAGTACCTGGATTCTTCCTGGCGTTCCAGCCAAATAAAGAAAGAATACAGGGACATTTCCTGACCAATGTATTCCTGAAGGCATTGCCGGCAGGCCTGACCGATGTACTAATGGTCGGCGCACTGGTTGTGTTCGGTAAGACATTTGATGTAAATACTACAGATATCTCGACAGCAGCAACGATGTTGCTTCTGATCGTAGGATTCATCATCCTGTTCAATATCTGTAAACCGGTCAATATCTTCCGCGGTGTAGTCTGGGGAGGATGCCTGACCGGCTGTATCTTATGTATCATCTTCCTGCCGAAATTATTCGCAATTACGGGAATGTCAACGAAGTGTATCATGTTATTCGTAGTATTCTCGATTGCAACCGAGGCAGTACTGCGATACCTGACACTTCTGGTAAAAGGATTGCAGAAAGGATATCGGAAGATAAGGCATAGAGAAGAAGGGATTTAATTTATTAACTGGAAAGCGGCCTCTCAGTCCTTGAAGGAAACAATAGATAAGGCTTCTTGTTCAGGTTCCATACCATAAGAAACACTAAGAGAGTCAGAATCACCTAAAAGCAAAGGAACTACGCTCAAACTCGGCGTTCGCCTCAAACACGTTCGCTTCGTTCCTTTAACGGTGCTTCTGACTCTCTAACTGTTTCTAACGGCATTCCACATTCACAATAATCCTTATCTATTGTTTCCTTCAAGTCGTGACTGGCAGCGGATGTTAAGAAATGAAATACCCGGAACTATAACCTGGTGTAGTCCACTACGGTACACAATCTTGTCAAAAGCCTTGAAAATCCGCTAATGACAGCTGATTACTGTAACCTTCCGCTGTCACAACCGTTACGCAATTGCCATTTCATTCTTAAGGCATTTGATATCCACGGAATAAAAAGTAGGAAGCCGTTCCTGTGAATGTGAAGAAGGTGTTGGAAATAGTTAAGCGTCAAAATTATGCGTTGGGTTTTCGAAATTTGCCTGTTTGAGCCGAATGGCGAGTTGCAAATTTCGGAAGCCCGTTTTTAGCATAATTTTGACGCTTTAGTATTTCCCACCGACGGAACCTGAACAGGAACGGCTTCCTACTTTTTATGCAGGTCCGGGTAGTCATGCCTTCTAAATTAAATCCCAACGATATTTCCGTCCAGATCCTTCCAGGTGAATTCGCCGCCCTCGCAGATCATATATCCATGAGCAGAACCTTCCTTAGGAATTGATACAGAACCTGGATTCATATAGATAAAATCCCCCATATCTTCATTTGCAGGAATGTGTGTATGACCATTCAGAAGAATATCTCCTTTTTTCAACATCGGAGGATTCTTTGGATTGTGATGATGTCCGTGAGAAGCGAAGATGGTGCGCCCGTCAATTTCAAGGAAGCAGTAGTCGGCAAGAATCGGAAATTCCAGTACCATCTGGTCTACTTCCGTGTCGCAGTTACCACGGACACAGAGCAGCTCCTGTTTCATAGGATTTAACATGGCAATGACTTCCTTTGGATTGTAATCCTTTGGCAGGTCATTACGCGGACCGTGATAAAGGATGTCTCCGAGAAGAAGAAGGCGGTCAGCACCTTCACGTTTGTAAGCGTCAAGCATTTTACGGCAGTAGTAAGCAGAGCCGTGGATATCGGATGCAATCATTAATTTCATATGTATATACCTCACTTTGATATTATATAAGTATCTGTTGTCAGAGCATCTAATATCAGAATGAATATCAGGAGATCTGATATCAGAGCACTTAAAAGAATTTTAACATAAATCCCGGGAAAAATATAACAAAATTAAGAACATTAAATTGTCGACATTCACCATTATACATTTATAAAAGAATGATTTACAATAAAGTTAAGAAATGCAGAAAGCGAGGAAGTAAGATGAAAGCTTACGAAAGATTTTTAAAGTATGTGTCTGTATGGACGACAAGTGATGAGACGAGCGAGACGGTTCCATCGGCAGACAGGGAACTGGTACTTGCAGAGTTACTGGTGGAAGAGATGAAAGAACTGGGAATTGAAGATGCAAGAGTGGATGAGAAAGGATATGTATACGGATCTGTTCCTGCAACACTGGGATGTGAAAATACACCTGCACTGGGACTGATCGCGCATATGGATACAGCACCGGATGCGCCGGGAGATAATATTCATCTGCAGATCATCGAGAATTACGATGGCAAAGACGTAGTACTTGGAACAAGCGGAAAGACGATCAAAGTAGAAGAATTTCCATATCTGGCAGATTTAAAGGGACGGACATTGATCACGACAGACGGAACAACACTTCTGGGCGCGGATGACAAAGCCGGAATTGCAGAAGTGCTGACTGTCGTAGATGAGATTTTGAAAGAAGGACTTCCACATGGAAAGATCTGTATCGGATTCACACCGGATGAAGAGATTGCAAGGGGAGCGAAGCATTTCGATGTAGAAGGATTCGGTGCGGATTATGGATATACACTGGACGGAAGTGCAGAAGGTGAGATTCAGTACGAGAACTTTAATGCATCTACAGCATTTATTACAATTCATGGTGTCAGCGTGCATACCGGAACTGCAAAAGATGTATTGGTGAATTCGCAGACGATCGGAACAGAATTCCACCAGATGCTGCCGGTATCAGAAAGGCCGGAGACAACGGAAGGGTACGAAGGATTCTATCATCTGGTAAGCTTTCATGGAAATGTTACAGAGACAAAGATGAAGTACTTTATCCGTGACTTTGATACAGACGGATTCCATGCAAGAGCATCAAAAATGCAGGAGATCGCAGGCAGTCTGAATGAAAAGTATGGAGCAGGAACGGTTGAAATTGAGATCGTAGAATCTTATTACAATATGCGTGAAAAGATCAAACCATGTATGCAGCTCATTGAATATGCGAAGAAAGCGGCCGAGAATGCAGATATCGTTCCGGATGTTGCGCCAATCCGCGGGGGAACAGATGGTGCAAGATTAAGCTTCAAAGGACTTCCTTGTCCGAATCTTGGAACAGGCGGATATGCATTCCACGGGGTATATGAGCACATTACAGTAGAAGGAATGGATAAAGCTGTTGTGATGGTAAAAGATATCGTTGGTATGTTTGCAAAATAAACAGAGATTTCTTTGGCGGTTGGTGCTTGTTTGTAATGACGATCTGCTGTATTATGGGGAAGTACAGTAAAGAACCGTTTACATTTGTCAGACAGGAACGGAACAAAACGGAAGATGAAGAGGAATATAATGGAAACAAATATCATATCAGAACTGACAACATTTATAGAACATGCACCGACAGCATTTCATGCGGTTGCAGAATTAAAAGAGATCCTGAAGCAGGAAGGATTCGAAGAATTAAAAGAGTCAGAAAAGTGGAAGATCAAACCTGGGAAAAGATACTATGTAACAAGAAATAATTCCAGTATCATTGCAGTAAAAGCCGGAAAAGAACTGGACAACTACAGTTTCCATGTGACAGCATCACACAGTGATTCGCCGGCATTTAAACTGAAAGAAAATGCGGAGATTGAGGTCGCAAAGAAATATACGGTACTGAATACCGAAGGTTACGGCGGTATGATCTGCCAGACATGGTTCGACAGACCATTGTCACTGGCCGGAAGAGTTATGGTTAAGAATGGGGAAAGAATCGAAACCAGACTTGTGAAGGTGGACAGAGATCTTCTGATGATTCCGAGTCTTGCAATTCATATGGACCGGAAAGTGAATGAAGGAAGAGCTGTTAATAAACAGATTGATATGTTACCGGTATTATCGGGAAGCGTGAAAGAACAAGGAGAGGTAAGATCCTTAGTTGCAGAAGAATTGGGATTAAAAGATACGGATATCTATGGCATGGATCTGTTCTTGTATAACCGTATGGGAGCGGTCAGATGGGGAAGCAACCGTGAATTTATCGGGTGTCCGAGACTGGATGATCTGCAGTGTGCATTTACATCTATGAAAGGATTCCTGGCAGCGGAAAATGAACAGAATATCAATGTCTATGCCTGTTTTGATAACGAAGAAGTGGGTTCGGGAACAAAACAGGGAGCTGCATCTACATTTCTTTATGATGTATTGTGGCGGATGAACAAAGCACTTGGAAAGAACGAAGAGGAATTTCACCGTGCAGTAGCAGGAAGCTTTATGCTGAGCTGTGACAATGCCCATGCGGTACATCCGAATTACAGGCAGAAGACGGATGCGACAAACTGCGTCTATATGAATGACGGCATTGTGATCAAATCACATGCCGGACAGAAATATACGAGTGATGCGGTCAGTGTGGCAGTATTCAGGATGATTTGCGAAAAAGCAGGCGTACCATTACAGTATTTTGCTAATCGTTCGGATGAGGCCGGGGGAAGTACATTGGGGAATATTGCGATGACGCAGGTGTCAATGAATACAGTGGATATTGGATTACCGCAGCTTGCCATGCACTCGGCCTATGAGACGGCCGGTGTAAAGGACACGGAGTATATGGTGAAAGCGGTAGAGACATTTTATGCATCGCATATACAGGCTGATTCGGATGGAAATTATCAGATTAACCAGTAGTTAGAAAAATAAGACAGGATAACAGAAGTTATGACAGAATTAGGATACAAGACATTACGTGAAAGTATTGTAGATATTATAAGAAAACGGATCATTAACAGGGAATTGCAGCCGGGGCAGAAGATTGTCGAACAGGAACTCGCAAAGGAATTCCAGACCAGTCGTGCGCCGATCAGAGAGGCACTGCGCGAACTGGAGAACGAAGGCCTGGTAGAATATGTAAGAAATGCCGGATGATCCGTGAAAGAGATCACATTCGAAGAATCATTTGAAATCTATCTGATGCGTGCGAATTATGAGATTATGGCAGTGCGTCTTCTGGGAGGAAAGATACCGGAAGAAACGCTGCAGGAGATGGAAGAAATCCTGGAACGCATGAAGAATCTGGATGTGGACGAATATGATCAGCTGTTTTCATATGATAATAAGTTCCACAGCTGTCTGATCAGAATGACCGGAATGAAAAGTCTGTATAAGGCATGGAAAAGTCTGAATTATGGGAATATCGTAACGGGGTATAATCTGGCATCGGACAAAAAAGCAGTAATCACACGACAATATCCGATACATAAAGAACTGCTGGAAGCATGCAAGAGCAGGAAGAAAGAAGAAATCTGCAGGGTATTGTCGGATCATTATATGAGTACGATCCACAGACTTTTAAAAGAACAGGGAATGACGGAAGCAGACACGAAGTTTTCACTGGACTTTCTGATTTCATAAAGAAGTCGTAGAGGGATCTTGGAGAGTATGATTCCGGGAAAATGAATGATGGATGAAAAAGAGAAATGTTGGTGTAATGACACAGGCATTTCTTTTTTATTGTCATGTGTTGTAAGGAGATGCCTGTAACGATCTTTTTAACATACAGCAGGTTTTAAAATGACAGATGTTGTGCATAAAATACAAAAAGAGATATAAAATACAAATAATATGTTGAAAAATATACAAATATATGGTATATTACATTCAACCTCATTGACGATTGTCGACAAAAGATATAAAAGAAAAATATATCATCTGAAGCAGTCATCGGAAGGAAGTATGCAAAATGAGTCTTTGGAAATATAAATATTTTTTGGATGTAGTGGAACTCAAGAGTTTTACAAAGGCCGGAGCAAGAAATTATGTAACACAGACGGCAGTAAGTCAGCAGATCGCCTCTTTGGAAAAAATGGCGGGAGGGACTCTGCTGGAGAGAGGCAATGGTGAGATCTGCCTGACAGAATTAGGCGAGATTGTCTATGAATATGCCAGGGAGATGGTGCAGACGTACGAACGGATGCTGCATGAGATAGAAAGATATAAAGAAAGCAGCGTGGTCCGTATCGGAATTGATAGTTCTATAAATAAATTGTTCTGGGCAAAGATGCAGAAGATGATTAATGATAAACATTCTGAAGCAGACTTCCGTTTCAGTAAACTGGATTCCTACATAGGCAGTCGGATGTTGAGAGAAAATACATTGGATATTTATATCGGATACGGACTGAATGAGTTGGAGCGGCCGGAGGAAATAGGAGAAAAGCCGTTGATATCCAGCCGGATCGGGGCATATATCGGACATGAATCATCGATAAATGAGCAGCCGGAGTTTAAAGCAAAGGATCTTGAGCGTTATACCAGATATGGAACAAAGTCATATTTATGCAGTATGATGAATGGACAAAAGAATGATCCGCAGTTGCTTACACAAGGAATAGAATTGGTTGACAATGTGGATACCATGAAATTAAAGGTAGAATTTAACGACGGATATGCACTGGCAGACAGTCAGTATTTCTCCTATAGTGATGGAGATATGCTGCTGCTTCCGGGATATGAAGGAGAGTGCGTGATCAAAGCATTCTACAGAAAAAAAAGAAACAAAAAGAAAGTAAAAGAGATTCTGGAAGAAATTAAAAATGTAGTGAACTCATAAGAAAAAATTATCGATCGTGAAAAACGATCGATAATTTTTTCGGCAATTTTAAAGGAGAAAACACTTATTTTACATTTAGCAGAATAATGTAAAAACATAAGATTTTCTTATAGAACATGTTTTTTTTTCGTTGGATATATTTTGCAAACAGAGATACTATTTTTATAGAAAGACTGCGAAGGAAAAGGAGGAGCGAAAAGATGCAGCGAAAAAATATGTGGAAAGAATACACAGAAATTCAGCAGAAAGAATTAGAAGAGCTGAGTGTCCGCTATAAAGAATGTCTGGATATCGGGAAGACAGAGCGTGAATGTGTAAAGCTTGGAAAGAAGATGGCAGATACATGGGGATATAAGAATCTGGAAGATTGTATTTCTGAGGGAACCACTTTAAAAGCCGGGGATAAGGTGTATGCAGACTGCATGGGGAAAGCGTTTGTAATGTTCCAGCTCGGTAAGAAACCGTTAGAAGAAGGTATGAATATTCTTGGAGCACACATTGATTCACCAAGAATAGATGTAAAGCAGAATCCATTATATGAAGACAGTGATATGGCATATCTGGATACGCATTACTATGGTGGGATCAAGAAATATCAGTGGGTTACAATTCCGCTTGCAATCCATGGAACGATTGCAAAAAAAGACGGAACAGTGCAGGACATTATTATTGGGGAAAAGGAAGATGATCCGGTACTTGTGATTTCAGATCTTCTGATCCATCTGTCACAGCAGCAGATTGAGAAAAAGGCGGGCGTGGTAGTCGAAGGAGAAGGATTGGATATCCTCGTTGCAACAAAGCCGCTTACAGGCAATGATGAGTTAGAGAAAGAAGAAAAAGAGCTGGTAAAGGCAGCCGTAGTACAGTTCTTAAAGGAGAATCTTGATATGGAAGAGGAAGATTTCCTCTCAGCAGAACTGGAGATCGTGCCGGCAGGAAAGGCAAGAGACTGCGGACTGGACAGAAGTATGGTGATCGGATACGGACAGGATGACAGGGTCTGTGCTTTTACTTCATTATTTGCAATGCTGGAAACAGAGAATCCGGAAAGAACAAGCTGTTGTATTCTGGTAGATAAAGAAGAGATCGGAAGCGTTGGGGCAACAGGTATGCATTCAAGATTCTTTGAAGATTATGTGGCAGAACTGATGGCACTTACCGAAGATGGCAATCCGTTAAAAGTCAGAAGAGCTCTGAGAAATTCTTATATGCTTTCTTCTGATGTGAGTGCAGCATTTGATCCATTGTATGCAGATGCATTTGAGAAAAAGAATACAGCATACTTTGGAAGAGGTCTGGTATTTAATAAATTTACCGGAAGCCGCGGAAAGAATAACAGTAACGATGCCAATGCGGAATATATCGCAAAAGTGCGTCAGGTATTAGACAATAACGAAGTCGGATTCCAGACAGCGGAGATGGGAAGAGTCGATCTTGGGGGCGGCGGAACCATTGCATATATCATGGCAAATTATGGCATGAATGTCATTGACAGCGGTGTTGCTGTACTTTCTATGCATGCACCGTATGAGGTGACAAGTAAGGCTGATATTTATGAAGCTTACAGAGGATATAAAGCATTCTTGAAAGATATAAAATAAGACAGACAAGGATATATGTACAAAATAAGGAAGAGAAAATAAAAGTACATAAAAAGTAAGGACTGAATTTAGAAAAAAGTGGGGAAAAGAATATGGAGACAAAAAAGAAAGGCTTTCCGGCAGCGTTCTGGGTATGTGCCTGTACAGAGATTTTTGAACGTCTGGCATATTATCTGGGACGTTCGCTGATTTTGATTTTTGTAACTGCTTCGGTTGCAACCGGAGGACTCGGACTTTCGGATACAGTGGCTGCCAATATGCAGTCAAACCTGACCGCATTTTCTTATCTGCTTCCACTGTTTGGGGCAGTGATCGTAGATAAGTATATCGGTGCGAGATATACGACACCGGTTGGTATGTTTATTGCTGCGGCAGGATATTTCACCGGAGGAATCGCAAAGAGTTCTGCCGGAGTATATGCGATGATCTTCCTGGTAAGCCTGGGACTTGCATTATTCAAAAACGGTGCGATCATCGGACGTGTTATCACGGACAAATCACAGATGGATCCGGCATTTTCGATGCGTTATACACTGGTAAATGTGGGTGCATTCATCGGAACATTCCTGGTGGGAATCCTGTATAAGGATGTATTTGCAAAAGATGGTGTGCTTGGATTTGCACCATGCTTTAAGATGGCAGCATTGATGATGGTTCTCGGAGGACTCTGGTATATCTTTGTGTGCTGGAGATTCTTAGGTGATCTTGGAAAGCTTCCATTCAAGAAGACTCTGACAGAAGAGGAAAAAGCAGCAGAGGCAAAGAAAAAAGAAGAGACAGGAACAAAGCAGCCGCTTACAACGATCGAGAAGAAACGTATCGGTGCAATCTTTGTAGCTTCGTTATTCTCCATCGTATTCTGGATATTCTGGTATCTGGGATATATGCCGGTATATTTCTACTGGGCAGAGAATATGGACTGGGTAGTAGCAGGTTATCAGGTACCGTCTACATGGTTTGATGCAGCCAACTCACTGTTCTGTGTTATCCTGGGACCTGTAACAGCGGCATTATGGAAGAAACTGGCGGCAAGACCGCAGGGGGATATGAGTCTGTTCAGAAAGACCGGACTTGGAATTGCGATCATCGGTGTCGGATATCTCTTCTACGCAGCAATTGATATCATGCGTGGTGGGGAAAAGGCAAGCGTGTTATGGTTGATCGTATTTGCCTTCCTTCTGACAATGGGAGAGATGTTCTTCTCACCACTGGGGCATTCATTTATCAGTAAATATTCACCGAGCCGTTATCTGGCTGTTATGATGTCAGTATGGGGATTTGCAACATTTATCGCGGCAAAGAGTTATGGTCCGGTATATGGACTGCTGTTTGGCGGAAAGATTGAATTCAAAGTAGCATGTATCGGAGTTGCGATTGTATCGTTTGCAGCGGCACTGATCATGATAGCTCTGGACAAGAAATTATCGGCATTGGTGGACTAACCGCCGGGTGCTGGATAAAAACAATGATAATTGTATAGATATGCCTGAAACAGATTTAGGCATAGACACCCTTCAGAAAAAGATGTACTCCTCTTTGCACAAAAAAGAGGAGTACATCTTTGTGCAGAAATATTGAATTAAGGAAGAATGAAATGAAGATAACAAAAAAAGAATTTATTATGATGCTGGGCGGCATGTTCTTAATGTCGGCAGCTGTATATTATGAAATGATGCCAAATAATCTGGTGCTTGGAAGTCTGTCAGGACTGGTTCTTGTTCTGGTAAAGATCATTCCGTTACCGGTATCGACAATTACATTTGTCTTAAATATGATACTGTTGGTCATAGGGTATATTTTTATCGGCAGGGAATTCGGTGTGAAGACCGTTCTTGCATCACTTATGCTTCCGATGTATCTGAGGATTTTTGAGATACTGACTCCGCATGTGGAATCCTTGTCCGGGAATATCGTGATCGATCTGGTATGTTTCATGATCGTGGTTGGCGCAGGACAGGCCGTCTTATTTAACATGAATGCATCCAGCGGGGGAATTGATATTGTTGCGAAGTTGATCAATAAGTATCTTGGATTTAAAATAGGACAGAGTATTACGATCATAGGTGTGCTCATATCGATGGCAGCGATCTTTGTATATGATCGAGAGACAATGGTAATAAGTCTTGTTGGTACGTTGATCTACGGTCAGGTATTAGACCGGTTCTGTGATGGATTCCATGTGCGTAAGAAAGTATCCATTCTTTCAAGGGAGCATGAAAAAATTCAGAATTATATTGTGAAGGAATTACGCAGAGGTGCGACGATTTATCCGGCATATGGAGGCCTGGATCATGCAGAGCATGTAGAAGTTGTAACGATATTAGAAAAGAATGAATATGGAAAATTATTATCTTTCATCCACGAAACAGATGAACATGCATTTGTGACAGTCAGTACCGTAAATGAAGTAGTCGGAGCCTGGAATACAGTGAAAAGCAGATAAAAATACATTCCCGGATAACTGAAACATCGACGAAAAAAGAGAGATTGGATTTTTACCGGGAATGTATTTTATCTATGTACTATTTAAGGATGGCTGCTGCTCATATTATTTCTGCTTATATCCGTCAAGGAATGTTCCCATCCGGCGAATCGCATCACTTAAGATATCTGCCTGCGGAAGCATGACGATACGGAAGTGATCCGGATCTTTCCAGTCGAATCCACTGCCTGGAACGAGCAGGATATTGGTGGCATCCAGCAGATCATGAGCAAATTGCTTATCATTGGTGATGTTGAATTTCTTCACGTCCAGTTTCGGGAAGACATAGAATGCAGCGTCATTTTTTACAAATGACAGACCGTCGATCTTCTCAAGTTCACGAACGGTTGCTTCACGCTGCTCATAGATTCTGCCGCCCGGCCGAACCATAGAAGCAGGTGTCTCCATATCATCAAGAGCTGCAGGGATGACGATCTGTGCCATGGTATTGGCGCACAGACGCAGAGATGTTAACTGGATGATGCCCTGTCTGTAATCTTCGGTCAGTTCTCTTGGACCGCTGATGACCATCCATCCGCAGCGGTATCCGCACAGACAGTGTGATTTGGACAGACCGTTTAATGTAATGACCGGAACATCCTCTGTCAGTGAAGCAAGAGAGATGTGCTGTTTGCCATCCATAACGAGACGGTCATAGATTTCATCTGCAAAGATCAGAAGTCCGGATTCTCTTGCAACCTGGATGATCTCAAGAAGGAGTTCCTTTGGATAGAGTACACCGGTCGGGTTATTCGGATTGATGATAACGATTGCTTTTGTCTTATCTGTGATCTTGGAACGGATATCCTGAATGTCCGGATACCAGTTGGCCTGTTCATCACAGGTATAGAAGACCGGTTTACCGTCTTCGAGATATACGGAATTGCCCCAGAGGGAGTAACTAGGAGAAGGAACTAAGACTTCATCTCCATCATTTAACAAAGGTGTTAAAGCGAACGATACAACTTCGCTGACACCGTTACCGATAAATACGTCATCCGGCGTGATACCTTTGATACCTTTACTGGTCTCATAATCACAGATTGCTTGTCTTGCCTGTGGCATTCCCTTGAAGTCACAGTAGCCGACACCGTCCTGCATGTGTTCCATCAACGCATTTTTGATGCTGTCAGGCAGCCCGAAGCCAAAGGTTGCAGGATTTCCGGTATTTAATTTTAAGATATCGATTCCCTGTTTCTGGCGTTTCATGGCTTCTACGAATAATGGACCACGGATATCAGAGTGTACTGGTTTCATGCGCCCGGCGCGTACGATTGGTTTCATAATTTTATTCCCCGCTTTTTATTATTTTATCTTTATTCCAATAAACCCCAAATTCATATTGGAATAATTGTTTCATTAATATAATGATACGTCCGTGTGGACAGAGAATCCAATACTTATAGTGCTATAACAATTATAAGAGTCTGACTATAGCTGTCATGTGAAAAGGGAAAACAGATGATAGCAGGATATGAGAGGTTACGTGTATGTTTGTATGGAAAAAATATGTTTATGAAGTGTATAAAGAAAGAAGTTTTACCAAAGCGGCACAGAATCTGTACATCAGTCAGCCGTCTTTGAGTGCAAGGATTAAAAAGATTGAAGAGATTATCGGGGAACCATTATTTGACAGAAGTACAACACCGCTCCAGCTTACAGAGGTCGGAAAAGTATATATTGAGGCAGCGGAGGAGATCACCCAGATCGAACAGCGGGTAGAGAATTACATCAATGACCTGGCGGGTCTGAAGACGGGGAATCTTGCAGTAGGAGCAAGTACGCTGTTTGCCGCATATGTGGTACCGTCTCTGATCACCCAATTTAATCAGAAATTTCCGGATGTACATATTCAGCTGATAGAGGGGAATACAGCCGAACTGGAAGAAATGCTGGGCAGTAATGCGCTGGATTTTGTCATTGATAATTATCACTATGACAGTATTCTATATAATAAAGAATTATATTGCGAAGAAAATATATTACTTGCGGTTCCAAAACATTTTGCCGTAAATGAAGAACTGGGAATGTATCAGCTTTCTTATAAGAATATCAAAAATAAAAATTATCTGAACCAGAAATATCCGGCAGTTCCGTTAGGGAGATTTGCGGATCTTCCGTTTATTATGCTGACACAGGGAAATGATACCAGAACCAGAGGAGACAGGCTGTGCCGAAATGTTGGATTTAAACCCAATATTGTGTTGGAATTCAATCAGCAGTCGACAGCATATATGGCCTCGTCTACGCAGCTTGGAGCAACATTCATCAGTGATATCCTGGTAAGCCAGCTCCCGACATTTGAAAATCTGGTGTACTACAAATTAGATGGGGAAGAAGCAAAGAGAAAAGTATTCTTCTATTACAAGACACACAAATATAAAACACGTGTAATGGAAGAATTCGTTCGAATGATGCATGAACAAATCTGAGAAAAAGATAATAATTTGCAAAAATTAATCAAATTGTAACATAATTTCAGAGAATAGTAAAAAGTTTTGTGTTATAATGCTAATACATACATTGAGGTAAATCGATCATCGGAAAGTAAATTTCCTGATAGACAGTAAAAGGGAGGTTTTTGATATGACAGAGAATTTAATCAAAGATGTAAAGAAGATTCAGCAGGCACTCATTAATAAGGAATCCATCGGGGATGAATTCGAAGAGAAGATGGAGGCCGTACATAAATTAGAAGAAGTTGCAGATTATCTGAAGGATGCACTTGGAAGAGGCATAGAGTTCTAGGATGGATATAAAAGCTTTTATATTTGACATGGATGGTCTGTTGTTCGATTCTGAGCGTATTGTACAGCGCTCATGGGAGATTGCAGGTGATGAATTGGGAATCCCGCATATGGGGGACGTCATCTATCACACACTCGGAATGAACCGCGCAGGCCGGAATGAATATTTCAGAAAATATATCCGGGAAGACTTTCCATTTGAAGAATTTGGAAAACTGACACGGGATAACTTCTGGAAAATTGTGGATAAAGAAGGTCTTCCGCTGAAAAAAGGTGCAAAAGAACTGCTGGCTTATGGAAAATCGCAAGGACATAAGATGGCAGTAGCGACATCTTCCAGCAGAGAGTATGCCATGGGGAATCTGATCCGGGCCGGAATAGATTCGTATTTTGACAGTGTGGTCTGTGGAGATATGGTTAAGAAAGCGAAGCCGGATCCGGAGATTTATCAGAAAGCATGTGAAAGTCTGGGAATACAGCCGGAATATTGTATGGCGTTTGAAGATGCGCCGGGAGGAATCCTGTCCGCACATCAGGCCGGGATGCATGTGATCATGGTGCCGGATCTTGTGCAGCCGACACAGGAGATACGGGAACTTACGTATCGGGTCTGTGATTCGTTAGCGGATGTAATAGGAATATTAAATTGAGCCATTGGGATGGAGAAAAAAGAGTGGTATCTGTCCCAGTGGCTTGTTTTATATCGTTGTGCCTTGGGAAAAAGTTTTTTAGAAGCAACATATTTATTCTTTACAGAATAGCAAAAAAGGACTAAGATACTTTTGTAAAATAATTTATAAAAGAGGTCTGATATGGCAGGGCGAAATGAAAAAAAGAATATTACAAAATCTAAAATTGTAAACTATATCATCAATAATAAAATTACATCAAAGGCAGAACTGGCGCAGAATCTGAGCTTAAGTATGCCGACGGTGCTTTCTAATGTAAACGAACTGATCGACCGGAATATGGTCATCGAGATAGGAGAATATGAATCTACCGGCGGTCGTAAAGCAAAACGGATAGGGATTAATCCGGCATATAAATATGCAGTCGGTGTAGTGATCACAGCAAATCATCTGGGAATCGTATTGCTGAACATGCAGTATGAAATAGAAAAAACAATCCGGATGCGGTTAAAATTTTCAACAGAAACATCTTATTGCTTAAAAGTAGCTGAAATGGTGGAGGACTTCCTGAAGGATGTAGAAGACCGGGAAAAGATATTAGGAATCGGAATTTCGATTCCCGGTATTATTGATCAGGCGAATAGAATGGTTGTGAAATCTCATGCACTGCAATTGGAGAATTTCAGTCTGAGTTTTCTGGAACAGGTATTTTCTTATCCGGTGTATTTTGCAAATGATGCAAATGCTGCGATGATGGCAGAAGATATGCATGAATATCAGGATGCTGTGTATCTTTCGCTCAACAATACATTAGGCGGCGCATTCTGTATTAATGGAAAACTGGTGGCTGGTCAGAATCAGAAAGCAGGAGAATTCGGACATATGATTCTGGTGCCGGGAGGAAAGAAATGTTATTGCGGAAAAGCCGGGTGTGCAGATGCCTATTGCGCAGCCAGTGCATTGACTGATGAAGAGCAGGAAATGACGTTGGAACAATTTATGGAAAAAGTGGAGCAGAAAAATACAAAGACTGTGGAAAAATGGAATCAGTATCTGGATAATCTGGCTATTTTGATTTCCAATCTGCGAATGGCGTATGACACAGATATTATACTTGGAGGAGAAGTCGGGGGGTATTTATCAGAGTATATGATACCACTGGGGGAAAAAGTGATGGCATATAATGGTTTTGAACATGATGTACGTTACTTAAAAAATTGCTCCTATAAAAGAGAGGCATCAGCTGTCGGAGCGGCAAAACATTTCCTCTCTGAATATATACAGCATTTATAAATTTGATATGTTGTAGGAAAAAGAATAAGAATGAAAAACTGAGGTGAAATTCAAGGCTCGTAATGATTACAGACTTTGAATATTTACCTCTTTTTTTTATTGTCAGATGTTCGGAAGAAGTTGCAATTGGCAGGTTTTATAGATATCTAAGTATGCAAGAGAAGTTGCCAGTGGCAAATTCTATGCATATCCAGTTGGTAAATATGCATAAAAAAGTTGATCAAACTTGTGCAACAAGTAGAAATAGGCATTCATATATTGACAAAATAGAGTGGTTGTACAATAATGTAATTACTTTAATAAAACATTTAATAAAAGACAAGATAAAAGAATGAAGGAGGAAAACAATATGTTACAGCAGGTAATGACAAAACCAGGAGAGATTATTTTCAGAGAGGTACCGGTTCCGGAGGTAAAAGATGATCAGGTATTGGTAAAGATTATGAATATCGGCATTTGTGGTTCTGATATTCATGTATATCACGGCAAGCATCCATTTACCTCATATCCGGTAACACAGGGACATGAAGTATCCGGTGAAGTTGTAAAACTTGGGAAAGATGTGACAGTATTCCACGAAGGTCAGAAAGTAACAATTGAGCCACAGGTTTATTGCGGAGAATGTTATCCATGCAGACACGGAAAATACAATTTGTGTGAAGAATTAAAAGTTATGGGATTCCAGACAACCGGAACAGCATCAGAATATTTTGCAGTAGATGCATCGAAAGTAACGCCAATTCCGGAAGAAATGTCATATGAAGAAGGTGCAATGATCGAGCCACTGGCTGTTGCAGTTCACGGAGTAAAGCAGGTTGGTGATGTGAAAGGAATGAACATTGCCGTGCTTGGTGCCGGTCCGATTGGTAATCTTGTGGCACAGGCAGCAAAGGGAATGGGAGCAGCAAAAGTTATGATCACGGATGTCAGTGATCTCCGTCTGGATAAGGCGAAAGAATGTGGCATTGATGTCTGTGTGAATACAAAGGAAAAAGATTTCGGTGAAGCAATGTTGGAAACATTCGGACCAGACAAAGCCGATGTGATTTATGATTGTGCAGGAAATAACATCACAATGGGACAGGCAATCAAGTATGCAAGAAAAGGAAGCATTATTGTATTGGTTGCAGTGTTTGCAGGAATGGCAGAGATTGATCTTGCAGTGGCTAATGATCATGAACTGGATATCAAGAGCACAATGATGTACCGGCACGATGACTATGTTGACGGAATCAGACTTGTAAATGAAGAAAAGGTTCATTTAAGACCACTGATCTCAAAAACATTTGCATTCCAGGAGTATCTGAAAGCTTATCAGTATATCGATGATAACCGGGAAACAACGATGAAAGTAATCATTAATGTACAGGAATAAAGATTAGATCAGGAGAGAACAGAAGTTTTGTCAGAAACGCTGATAAGGAGGAGTCATGGGAAACGAGGGTAAGAATGGAAAAGTGCCATTGATCAGTAAAATTGCATATGGATTTGGTGATGTCGGATGCAATTTCAGTTGGATGTTTGTAAGTAATTTTTTAATGATATTTTATACAGATGTGTTTGGAATCAGTATGGCGGCTGTTTCAGCATTGATGTTATTTTCAAGATTCTGGGATGCGATTAATGATCCGATTGTCGGAGGGTTGACGGATAAGACAAAAACAAGATGGGGACGTTACCGTCCATGGCTGCTTGTTGCAGCACCCATTACGGCAGTGCTTTTAATGTTGACATTCTGGGCACATCCGGACTGGCCAGATACGGCAAAGGTTATCTATATGATTATTACATATTGCCTGCTTGTACTGGGATACACATGTGTAAATATTCCGTATGGAACACTTTGCGGTGCGATGACACAGGACATTGATGAACGGGCAAAAATTAATACTTCGCGTTCGGTTGCGGCTATGATTGCAATCGGGATTATCAACATTATTACAGTACCTTTGATTGGAAAGCTGGGAAGCCAGAGTGCGAAGAACGGATATTTATTTGTAGCAATTATCTATGGATGTATATTTGCGGCATGCCATTTCTTCTGCTTTGCGAAGACGAAGGAGCAGGTGACAATTCCGGAAAAGGAAAAAATATCAATTAAAGTACAGTTAAAAGCCGTGATGCAGAACAGACCGTATATACTTGCATTAATCGGACAGGTTTTATTTGGATTTACATTATATGGAAGAAATGCTGACATTTTATATTATTTTACATATGTAGAAGGAAATGCATCTTATTATACTACTTATTCTATGTGCATTATTATTCCATCCATTATCGGTGCCGCATGTTTTCAACCGGTATTCCGAAAACTTAACAATAAAGGAAGGACAGCTTCGATATTTGCCTTTTTAACAGGTATTTCAATGCTGGCAATGTATTTCTTTAATGTAAAAGATTCAGCAGTTGTATTCTATATTTTGGCAGGTGTTACACAGTTCTTTTTTTCAGGATTTAATACAGCAATCTATGCGATCATTCCGGACTGTGTGGAATACGGAGAATGGAAAATCGGACTTCGGAATGATGGATTTCAATATGCATTCGTTTCTCTTGGAAATAAGATTGGAATGGCGATCGGTACAGCGATGCTTGCGGCATTACTTGGAAAATATGGATACGTGGCAAATCAGGCACAAAATGATACGGTTATCAGTATTATGAAATATGCATTTACAACCATTCCGGGGATTCTGTGGATTGTAACAGCTGTTGTATTATTTTTCTACCGGCTAAATAAAAAACGGTATAATGAAATTGTGGAGGATCTGAAGAATGGAAAAAGAGGTTGATATTGTTGCGTTAGACGAACTGCTGATTGATTTTACAGAAGACGGGGATAGAACGTGGCCGTGAAGAAGGAAGATTAATGAGTAGAGCATGCGAAAACGTAACTGAATAAAAATATAGAAGCGCTTTCTGTGCATATGAGTTACTCCATGATTGAATCAGCACAGAAAGCGCTTCTATATTTTTATTCAGGACCGGGAAAGTCAGTTCCTATTGCGTTAAACCGCTTCCCATCTCCCAGAAGCCCCGCAAGGCAGCACCAGTCCGGAATGCGTAACAGGAAGTCCGATCTCCTGTGAATCCACATGTCCGTTCCATTTCTTGAGCTCCGTTCCAAGCATATAAGTCAGAACGGCCGGTGCAAGTCCTGTTGTATAGGAGTTGACCAGAAAGAATAATGGGTCATCCGACAGAATCTGTGTACATAACTTAATCAGCGGATGAATTGCATCCTCGATCTTCCAGATCTCACCTTTAGGTCCACGTCCGTATGACGGAGGGTCCATGATGATGGCATCATAGTGATTGCCACGGCGGATCTCACGCTCTACGAATTTTACACAGTCATCGACCAGCCAGCGGATCGGTCTGTCAGATAATCCGGAAGAGGCTGCATTTTCCTTTGCCCATGCAACCATTCCTTTAGAAGCATCTACATGTGTAACACTTGCTCCGGCAGCAGCGGCTGCGAGAGTAGCACCACCTGTGTAAGCAAAGAGATTCAGTACTTTGATCGGTCTTCCTGCATTTCTGATCTTCTCAGAGAACCAGTCCCAGTTCGTTGCCTGTTCCGGGAAAAGTCCGGTGTGCTTGAAGCTGAAAGGCTTCAGATTAAATGTCAGTTCTTTATAATGAATCTGCCACTGTTCCGGGAGACTGAAGAATTCCCATTCCCCGCCGCCTTTCTTGCTGCGGTGATAGTGGCCGTTCATATGTTTCCATCCACGCTCGGTTTTCGGGGTATCCCAGATAACCTGCGGGTCAGGACGGACCAGAGTGTACTGTCCCCAACGCTCTAATTTCTCACCTTTACTACAATCTATTACTTCATAATCTTTCCATTGATCTGCAATCCACATAGAATTATATCCTCTTTCTTCTCAAATAATAAGTTTTCATATGTTTGTATTCATTGTGTTCGAATCTGTAGAACATATTACTGTCAGCTTTTTGTATAAAGGTTAATATCGAATATAATTTTTGAAAAAGCTGATCAGGAAAAGTCCTGCAGAGGAATTATAGCATGAAAAATTAAGAAATTCAATTTTACATTTCCATACATTTCCTACATACACTTTACACACATTTAACAATTCGCAGATTTTGGATTTAACATACGTCTTATAAGATAGCTATTGTCGAAAGCGACAAAGAAAAAAATCAGAATAAAAAAAGATGAGAATCTAAGGAGAGTATGATTATGAAAATGAAAAAGTTTATCGCAGTTTTATCCGTAGCAACAATGGCAGCAGGACTTGCAGTTGGATGTGGAAGTTCAGATAGTGGTTCTTCTGATGATAAGAGCAGCAAAGGTGACTGGGATTCTTCCAATGATATAACAATCGTTTCCAGGGAAGATGGCTCAGGAACAAGAGGAGCGTTCATCGAACTTTTCGGAATTGAAGAAAAGAAAGACGGCGAAAAAGTAGACATGACAACAGATGATGCACAGATCACAAACAGCACATCCGTAATGCTTACAACAGTAGCCGGAGATGATTACGCAATCGGTTATGTATCACTCGGATCTTTAAATGATACTGTAAAAGCTTTAAAGATCGATGGCGAAGAAGCAACAGAGCAGAACATCAAAGATGGAAAATACAAGATCTGCAGACCATTCAACATTGCAACAAAGAAAGGTGCAGACAATGAACTGGCAAAAGACTTCATCTCATATATCATGAGTAAAGAAGGACAGCAGGTAATCTCAGATAACGGATATATCGGAGATGATTCAGCAGAAGCTTATGCAGGAACAAAACCATCCGGAAAAGTTGTAGTCGGTGGATCTTCTTCTGTATCACCGGTTATGGAAAAACTGATCGAGGCTTATAAGAAAGTCAACACAGGAGCAGAGATCGAACTTCAGACAACAGACTCTACAACAGGTATGACATCAGCAATCGATGGAAGTTATGATATCGGAATGGCTTCTCGTGAATTACAGGATGATGAGAAAGACAAACTTGACAGCCAGGCAATCGCAACAGACGGTATCGCAGTTATTGTGAATAAAAACAACACAACAGATGAGCTGAGCAGCGATCAGGTAAAAGACATTTACACAGGCAATGCAGTTGCCTGGGATGAGGTAGTAAAATAATATGAAATCAAAAGCATGGACGGAAAAATTCATGCAGGTAATATTTGCAGTTGCCGCCTGCGCTTCGGTGCTGGCGGTTGCTCTCATTTGTATATTCTTATTTGCAAATGGTATTCCTGCAATGAGTAAGATTGGATTTGGAAAATTCTTAACCGGCGAGTTGTGGAGACCGAAAAATGATATTTACGGAATCTTTCCAATGATCGTCGGAAGTTTATATGTGACAGCAGGTGCGATCATCATTGGTGTACCGATAGGAATCCTGACAGCTGTATTTATGGCTTTCTATTGTCCGAAAGCAATCTACAGACCTTTGAAAATGGCTACGGAACTTCTGGCGGGAATTCCGTCCGTTGTATATGGATTCTTCGGACTGGTCGTTCTGGTACCGTGGGTAAGAGAAATCGGACGAAGTCTTCACCGGGGCGGCAACGGAAGCAGTATGATCACTGCATCCATTCTGCTTGGAATGATGATCCTGCCAACGATCATCGGTCTGACAGAATCAGCACTCAGAGCAGTTCCGACACAGTATTACGAAGGTGCTGTGGCACTTGGCGGAACACATGAAAGAGCAATCTTTACAGTTGTACTTCCGGCAGCAAAATCTGGTGTGGTCGCAGCAATCGTTCTTGGAATCGGACGTGCGATCGGAGAGACCATGGCTGTGATCATGGTAGCAGGTAACCAGCCGAGAATGCCGCGTGGAATCTTCCAGGGAGTCAGAACGCTGACAGCCAATATCGTAATCGAGATGGGATATGCATCGGGACTTCACAGAGAGGCACTGATCGCAACAGGTGTGGTACTTTTCGTATTCATCCTGCTTCTGAACTTCTGTGTGGCACTTTTGAACAGGGGGAAGAATCATGAGTAATAATGAAATGACTTTGAAAGACAAATTAAAAGCCTATACGAGAACACCGGGTTCTCTGATCGTGATGCTTCTGGTCATGCTTTCAGCGATCCTTACATTTGCAGTACTGATATTCCTGATCGTGTACGTAGTTGTCCACGGAGTGCCGTATCTGAAGCCGTCGATCTTTTCGCTTCATTATACATCAGAGAATGCATCCCTGATGCCGGCGCTTATTAATACCGTGATTATGACATTTTTATCACTTTTGATCGCTGTTCCATTTGGTATCTTCTCAGCAATCTTCCTTGTGGAATATGCAAAGAGAGGAAACAAATTCGTAGAAGTCATCAGACTTACGACAGAGACATTGCAGGGAATTCCATCCATTGTATATGGACTTTTCGGAATGTTGTTCTTCGTAACAACCTGCGGGTGGGGTTTTTCCATATTAGCAGGTGCATTTACCCTTGCAATCATGGTACTTCCGTTGATCATGCGAAGTACAGAAGAAGCATTGAAAGCCGTACCGGATTCATACAGAGAAGGAAGCTTTGGACTTGGTGCAGGAAAACTCCGTACCGTATTCCGCATCGTACTTCCGTCAGCGGTACCGGGAATCCTGGCAGGTGTGATCCTGGCGATCGGACGAATCGTCGGAGAGACAGCAGCGCTGATCTATACAGCGGGAACCGTTGCAAAGGTACCAAGTAGTGTATTCGGCTCCGGACGTACTCTTGCGGTTCATATGTACAACTTATCCAGTGAAGGACTTTATATGAATCAGGCATATGCAACAGCAGTTGTGCTTCTGGTACTGGTTGTACTGATCAATACTATATCAGGTATGATTGCAAAACGAATCACGAAATCGTAAAGAAAAGAATAGATGAGGAACAGGAAGGAATCTTAAATGAGTAAAATAAGTATTAAGAATATGGATCTGCACTATGGTGATTTCCATGCTCTGAAAAATGTGAATCTTGAGATAGAAGCGAATAAGATCACAGCATTTATCGGACCATCCGGATGTGGTAAATCTACATTGTTAAAATCCATCAACCGGATGAATGATCTGGTAGAAGGCTGCAGGATCGACGGACAGATTCTTCTGGACGGTCAGGACATTTTCCATGATATTGATGTGAATCTGCTTAGAAAAAGAGTCGGAATGGTATTCCAGAAACCGAATCCATTCCCGATGAGCATCTATGACAATGTTGCATACGGACCAAGAACACACGGAATCCGTTCGAAAGCAAAGCTGGATGATCTGGTAGAAAAATCCTTAAGAGATGCAGCCATCTGGAATGAATGTAAAGACAGATTAAAGACAAGCGCGCTTGGAATGTCAGGCGGACAGCAGCAGAGACTCTGTATCGCAAGAGCATTGGCTGTACAGCCGGAAGTTCTTCTGATGGATGAGCCGACAAGCGCACTTGATCCAATCTCTACATCGAAGATTGAAGACCTTGCGATGGAGCTGAAAAAAGATTATACTATCGTTATGGTAACACATAATATGCAGCAGGCTGTACGTGTATCAGATAACACAGCATTCTTCCTGTTGGGAGAAGTGATCGAGTATAATGAGACAGAAAAATTATTCTCCATTCCGGCGGATAAAAGAACAGAAGATTATATTACAGGGAGGTTTGGTTAAGATATGCGTAATCGATTTGATCAACAGTTGGAGTTACTTAATAAACAGCTTATTTACATGGGTGAGTTGTGTGAAGAGGCGATTGGAAAAGCAACGACTGCATTAAAAGAAGGAAGCATGGAACAGGCAGAGAAAGTAAGAATTGCAGATGAAGAGATCGATCAGGCGGAGACAGATATTGAAAGACTTTGCTTAAGACTTCTTCTTCAGCAGCAGCCGGTAGCAAGAGATTTGAGACAGATATCCGCAGCACTTAAGATGATTACCGATATGGAGCGCATCGGAGATCAGGCATCAGATATTGCAGAGATTATTATCACTGAAGACAAATCAGAAGCGCAGGATATTCCGATGATCATCAAGATGTCAGAGGCGGCCAGCAAAATGGTCCGTGACAGTGTCAATGCTTACGTAGAGAAAGATCTGGATCTGGCAAGAAAAGTAATGGAAAATGATGATGTGGTAGATGAACTTTTTGAGGAAGTGAAGACGACATTGATTAATTTCATTGCTGAAAATAAAGGTCTGCAAGGTGTGGAAGCAATCGATCTGATTATGGTTGCCAAATATCTGGAGCGTATTGCAGACCATGCAACGAATATCGCAGAGTGGGTGGAATTCTCAATTACAGGAATCCACAAATCATCTGTAGTATAAAGAAGGAGAATGAGGAATGATTTTTTGTGTAGAAGATGACGGTAATATACGGGAACTGGTGGTGTATACCCTGGAAAGTACAGGGTTTCAGGCACGCGGATTCGAAGATGGAAGTTCATTCCTTGAAGCTCTGGCATTAGAGACGCCAGAGCTTGTTCTGCTTGATATCATGCTGCCGGGAGAAGACGGAATGGAGCTTTTGAGAAAGTTAAAAGCATCAAAGAAAACGAAAGACATTCCTGTTATTATGGTTACGGCAAAAGGTGCAGAATATGACAAAGTAAAAGGACTGGATGCCGGGGCTGATGACTATGTGACGAAACCTTTTGGTATGATGGAACTGATCTCACGTATCAAGGCGGTATTAAGACGCAGTGCGAAGGGAAGTGTATCCAGTGAAGATACATTTGAAATCGGAGAGATCCGGTTAGATCCAAAGAAACATGAAGTGACAGTTCATGGAGAAGTAGTGAATCTGACCCTGAAAGAATATGAATTACTGAAGCGCCTGATGAAGAATTCGAACATTGTGCTTACCAGAGACCAGCTTCTGGAGGATATCTGGGGTTATGATTTCGACGGGGAGACGAGAACCGTGGATGTGCATGTCAGAACCTTAAGACAGAAGCTCGGAGATGCAGGTGAACAGATTGAGACGGTCCGGGGAGTCGGATACCGTATGAGTAGGTAATAATATGAAACAAAGTATGAGAAAAAAGATCCAGAGCAGTATGATCCTTGTGATTGCGCTGACATTGATCATAGCCTATGCGATCACTACACTGGTCGTATATCGCCAGACGATCCATATCATGGAAGGCGAAGTCAGACAGGAGGCGGATTATATCAATGTAGCAATCGATACCTCCGGAGAATCTTATCTGAAGATAATGGATAAGGTGCATAAGGATACAAGAATTACACTGATCGATTCAGACGGAAATGTAAAATATGATTCCAAAGAAGATGAAGTAACGTTTCAGAATCATAAGAACCGTCCGGAAGTAAAAGAAGCATTAAAAACAGGAAGCGGACAGGACATTCGAGAGTCCAATACGCTGAATAAAGAGATGTTCTATTATGCAGTGAAATTGGAAAATGGAGATATCCTGCGTGTATCAAAGACGGTAGATACCGCATTCCGGACAGCGATGAAAGTATTTCCGGTGATGGGACTGATCGCAGTGATCATGCTTGCATTTGCAAGTGCACTTGTAAAATGGCAGGTAACGCGACTGATCCGTCCGATCAACAGACTGGATCTTGAGAATCCATTGGAGAATGACGTGTACGAAGAATTAACACCACTTTTACAGAGTATCGATAAGCAGAATAAAGAAAAAGATGCGGTTGCCAATATGAGAAAAGAATTCTCGGCAAACGTGTCGCATGAATTAAAGACTCCGCTTACATCTATTTCAGGTTATGCGGAGATCATGAAAAATGGATTGGTAAAACCGGAAGATATGACGGGGTTTGCAGAACGTATTTATAATGAAGCAAGCCGCCTGATCACGCTGGTAGAAGATATTATCAAGTTATCCAAACTGGATGAGGGCAATGTAGAGCTGGAAAAAGAAGAAGTAGATCTTTATAAGTTGACAAGAGAGATCTTGACCAGACTTTCGCCACAGGCAGCGAAGAGAAAAGTACATGTAGAGGTGACGGGAGAGCCGGTAGAATACGTGGGAATCCGCCAGATCCTGGATGAGATGATCTACAATATCTGTGAAAATGCGATCAAGTATAACAAAGAAGGCGGAAAGTTAACCGTCTGGGTAGGCAATACCCTGCAGGGCAAGAAAATCTGTGTCACAGATACCGGAATCGGAATACCGGAAAATGAAACGGATCGTATCTTCGAACGTTTCTATCGTGTAGATAAAAGCCATTCCAAAGAAACTGGCGGAACCGGCCTTGGACTGTCAATCGTAAAACACGGAGCCATGCTTCACGGAGCCAAGATCCATGTAGACAGTAAACTGGGCGAAGGAACGAAGATAGAGCTCATATTTTAATTGAGAAACTATAGACAGGTTATGAAATAAGAAGTAAAAAGATAGAATATAGCAGAAAAAGCGGATTCCAGGCCCAGCACACGGAATCCGCCTTTTTAAAACTATATAGCATGACAAGAACAGGGACATAATATCTTTTCTGGTTCGTCCTTGTTTTACACAACATAGTTTTGGAAAAATATAGAAGTTTTTTAAGAAATCTTAAGAATTATTTGCGTATGTCTTTAAGAAATCAAGCCTACAATAACTTCAAGAAATAGGTAAGGAGGCTTATAGTTATGGACAAGATCAGTATTATCATTCCGTGTTTCAATGAAGAAGAAGCATTGCCGATCTATTATACCGAAATGAAAAAAGTTATGGACACCATGAAGAAACAGACCGATTTCGAATTGATATTTGTAGATGACGGATCATCCGATAGAACATATAAGATTATGAAAGAATTACACAGAAAGGACGAAAGATGCCAGTATCTTTCCTTTTCCAGAAACTTTGGAAAAGAAGCGGCTATTTATGCAGGACTTCAGAATGCAGGCGGTAATTATGCGGCAATTATGGATGTGGATCTGCAGGATCCGCCGTCACTTCTGCCGGAGATGTACAGAATTCTGAAAGAAGAACCATATGACAGTGTGGCAACCAGACGTTCAACCAGAAAGGGAGAACCAAAGATCCGGTCATTTTTATCCAAAGAATTTTATAATGTGATCAATAAGATATCGAAGACAGAGATCGTAAGCGGTGCCAGAGATTACCGTCTGATGAACCGTAAGATGGTAGATGCGGTTCTGGAGATGAGTGAATACAACCGATTTTCAAAAGGAATCTTCGGCTGGGTCGGTTTCCGTACGAAATGGCTGGAATATGAGAATATCGAAAGATCTGCCGGAGAAACAAAATGGAATGTAAAGAAATTATTCATTTATTCTCTGGAGGGGATTACGGGATTTTCTGTGGTGCCATTGTCGATCGCATCGTATATGGGAGTTCTGTTTTGCGGATTATCATTCCTGATGATCGTTGCAATCGTAGTTCGTACACTGATCTGGGGAGACCCGGTGGCCGGATGGCCGTCGCTGGTCTGTATCCTGTTCGGTGTGGGCGGTGTACAGCTTCTGTGTACCGGAATTCTGGGACAGTATCTTGCCAAGACATATCTGGAAGTAAAGAACCGTCCGGTATACCTGTTAAAGGATTCCAGTAAAGAAGAACAGAGGATTATGATGATGCCATTATCACAGAACATGCGGAGGAAGAGTTATGGGAAAGGAAAAGAAGTGCACTCTGTATAAGAAATATACTTCATATAAGAAATGCATTCCATACCTGATACTTGCCGGATTTACATTTTTTTTCTGCTGGTGGTTTGTGGGAAGACATGGAATCTTTGGAGCAAAAGTAGACTGGCTCAGTCAGCATAGTGTGCTGCCGGATTATTTCCGGCAGCAGTTTTATGCAACGGGAAAGATATTTCCGGAATTTGCGCCGAATCTGGGTGGCGGTCAGAACATTTATCATTTTGCTTATTACGGACTATACAGTCCATTGATTCTGCCGTCATATCTGTTCCCATTTGTGAAAATGTCAGATTACATCATGGTGATCAGTATAATAGGTCTGACGGTTTCGGTACTGCTTTTTTATTACTGGCTGAAAAGCAGAAAGATGGATACAGGCGTTGCTTTTATCATATCGCTGATGTTCCTGCTGGCGGGCCCGATGATCGGACAGTACAGCGGTCAGATCATGTTCGTAGATTATATGCCGTTCTTATGTCTGGCACTTATAGGTGTGGACCGGTATTTTGAAAAAGAAAAAAGCGGTCTTTTTACAGTCAGTGTATTTCTGATGATCATGACCAGTTTCTATTTCAGTATTGGCGGAATGCTGGCACTGGTTCTTTATGGACTGCACCGGTATTTTGAACAAAGAGAAGGATGCAGAGTCACGGTCAGAGGCTTTTTAGTGGATGGACTGTGTTTTGTTCGTCCAATGATTCTGGCAGTACTTATGAGTAGTTTCTTCCTGGTACCAACGGTACTTGCACTGGCGGGTGGTAGAAGTAAAGGGCAGAATACATCGCTTACTACCCTTTTCGTTCCGCAGATCACGGTAGAACGATTCGCTTACAGCATCTATGGAATCGGACTTACAACACTTGTGATCACCGTTTTGATCACAGGACTTCTGTACCGGAAAGTATATGAGAGAGTGCTCACATATGGATGTGTGATCGTGCTTGTCATTCCGGTATTTGCTTACTTATTGAATGGCGGACTGTATATCAGAGATAAGGTATTCATTCCATTTCTGCCATTGTTGTGTTATCTGATTGCTATTTATCTGGAAAAGTGCAGGAAAGAGAAATTGTCTCTTATTGCAGGAATGGTTCCGTATATCATTACAACGGTATTTGTTTATATAGCAAGAAACCAGTTTACATCTAAAGGAATAGAGGAAAACGTATGGAAGGCATTACTTGCAGAAAGTGTTCTGTTCCTGATATGTTATGTGCTTTATTGTGCAGTGAAGAGCCACTGCAAAGAGACAAAAGAGATTCTGATGCTGGCACTGCCGTCGGTGCTATGTCTGGCGGTCACGATGAATACCTTTTATCAGATGAAGCCGGACCGGTATGTCAGCCACAAACTGTACCGGGATGTTGCAGGAGAACATAATGAACAGGCGGTAAAAGAAGCTTTGAAAAATGATGGTGGATATTACCGCACAGAACAGATGGGCAATGACGATGAAAATGCAGCGGATTTAAACCGGATCTGGGATGCGGGGCAGAATATTACTTCAATCTATTCATCGGCATACAATTCGGAATATCAGACATTTCGTCAGAAGACATTCGGATTGGAAGAACCGTTCCGGAATGTGATGATGCAGTCGGTATCGAAGAATCCGGTATTTTGCCGGATGATGGGAGTACGCTATATCGTATCAGATTCTGATGTAACGGGATATGCTCTGGTTAAGAAATGTGAAAAAACCGGCATATATCAGAATAATGACGCGGCACCGGTCATGTATGCAACAGATCGTGTGATGACGGAAAAAGAATATAACAAACTTGCATTTCCATATAATCAGACGGCATTTCTGGAATATGCAGTTGTTGGAGAACATACGGAATCTTCAGATCAGAACATAATGACAGCCTATACGCCTGTTAGTCTGAAAATGGCCGACAATCATAAAGCGCAAAATGGAGTCGGCAATAGAACCACAGATATAGGGAAGAAAAACGGAAATGAAAGAAAAGTCGGAACGTGGATCCATGAAAAAGAAGATGGCTGGAAGATCCATGCGAAGAAGATAAAAAAGATAACATTTTCCATTCGACAGGTGCAGCAGGAAACGACACAACAAGAGGGGCAGAGACAGATTCTTTTCCTGAGCTTCCGTGTGGACAATGCACGTCCGAATAAGGACGTGGCAGTCTGGATCAACGGAATCCGTAACAAACTAAGTGCAAAAGATCATGTATATTATAATGAAAATAAAACATTTATCTATGCAGTGTCGTTAAAGGATGGAGAAGATACTATTTCTGTAACATTTGGTAAAGGAAAATATCAATTAAGCCATGTACAGGCATATCTCGGCAGTCTGCCGGAACGGTCAAAAACGTTATATCAGTCAGAAGTTCAGGTGGATAAAAAGCTGACGAAAGATAATGTGATACAGGGAACGATACAGGTAAAGAATGATGGATGGTTCATTACATCCATCCCATATGACACACATTTTAAGATGTACATCGATGGAAAAGAGACGAAGATACAAAAGGTAAATACAGCATTTCTTGGATGTGAGATCGGAAGTGGGAAGCATGAAGTGAGGATCGTCTATCATGCACCGGGGGCAACAGCAGGAAAAGTATTTTCAATGATTGGAATAGTCGGATTCGTGTTATTACTTGTATTGTAATGACACGATGATATCTATATGCAGCAGCAGATTTGCGGAAAATCACTGCTGTATATTTGCATTTTATAAAAAAGAAGAGTATGATGTTAAATGTTTTTTTATACTTGAATAAGGAAGAAAAATGGAAACAGACAACAGGGTAAGACGAGGATGAGAACATGAAGATCATAGAAACATATGGAAATTATATAGAAAAATGGAGTAATGAGAATCCGGGCAGAGCCAGATGGCTTTTAAAGACCGGATGGAAGGCACAGAATCTGAAGTTCCGGTTCGCACCGGACAAAAGACTGATGTCGGCAGAGCAGTATCTGGCAAGGCTTATGATGGATACGATGATAAGACCGCTGGAACGTCCGGAAGAAAGTGCAATTGTCAGTATCTTTACTCCTTGTGAAATTTTACAGGAAGCAGGATTACATCCATACAATGTAGAAGGATTTTCCTGCTATCTTTCTGCATCTAAGGCAGAAAGAGCATTTTTACAGCAGGCGGAGAATACGGGCATATCCGAGACACTTTGCAGTTATCACAAGACATTTATCGGAGCGGCGCAGAAGAAAGTACTTCCGAAACCAAAGTGTATTGTATACACGAATCTGACCTGTGATGCAAACCTTCTGACATTTAAGAAGCTGGCAAAGATGTATGATGTACCGATCTTTGCTATCGATGTGCCGATGCAGCAGAACGAAGACAATGTACAGTATGTGGCAGACCAACTTCGTAAACTGAAAGACTTTATAGAAGAATGCACAGGCAAAAAGATTACAGATGAGACATTAACAGAACGACTGAGAAGAAGCAAGCGGACGCTGGAAAAATTCGCACAGTATGAAAAGGAAAGTGCGGACAGATATATTCCTGCAGACCTTGTTACGCCACTCTATGCAGGTATGACAAATAATCTGCTGTTGGGAACAGAAGAAGAGGAAACGTATGTGGACCGTCTCCTGAACGATGTGAAGAAGGCCCCGGCCAAAAAGGGAAAGAAGATTTACTGGATGCACACCATTCCGTTCTGGTCTGATGCGGTGAAGAATGAGCTATGCTTTCAGGAAAAAGCGCAGATCGTCGGATGTGAACTGAGCCGTGTCTGTGAGCCGGATTTTGATCCGGAGAAGCCTTATGAAGCGATGGCGAGACGTATGGTGTATCATGCATTAAATGGAAGTGCGATCAGAAGAATCGAAGCAGGAATCCGTCATGCAAAGGAGACAGGAGCAGACGGTGCTGTTTGGTTCGGACACTGGGGATGTAAGCATACCCTTGGAGCAGCACAGCTTGCCAAGCGCAAATTCGAAGAACAGGGAATCCCGCTTCTAATCCTGGACGGTGACGGATGTGACAGAAGCCATGGCGGAGAAGGGCAGACGTCTACCAGACTCGGGGCATTCTTAGAGATGCTGAATACAGAAACGGATGAAAATACGGACAGACAGGAGGAATCGCACGATGAATAAAACATATTATGTCTGTAAATATACCCCAATCGAACTCTTAGAAGCGTTCGGCGGGGAATGTCAGAACCTGAATGAGATGCCGCAGGGCTTTGACCATGCGGATCAGATAGCGCATCCGAACATCTGCGGATTCGGCAAGGCTCTTCTGGAAGCTGTGATGAGCGGAAAGGTAAAGGAACTGGTGCTGGTCAACTGTTGTGATACGATCCGGAGTGTCTATGATATTCTGGAAGACAGTGGAAAACTGGATTTCTTATATATGATCGATGTGCTTCATTGTGATGCAGAGTGCAGCAGAGAACGTACAGCAGTGCAGTTAAAAGGTCTTGCGAAAGCATATGGAGAATATAAAGGCACAACATTTGATGAAGAAAAGTTCCGTCAGGCATTCAAGAAGCCGGAACACATTGTAAAGCCGCATATCAGTGTGCTGGGTGCACGTATGGGAAATGAACTTTTTGATATGGTGCAGAAGAGTATGCCGTATCCGGTGGAAAATGATACCTGTGTCAACAACCGTTCGGTGGGCGAGACAGAGCCGCCAAAAGAATTGGAATTTGATGAACTGATGGTATGGTATGCGAAAGAACTTCTCGGACAGATTCCATGTATGCGTATGATGGATCACAGTGGAAGAAAGAGATTATACAATGACCCGGGATTAAAGGGGATTATTTATCATACCGTGAAATTCTGCGATTTTTACAGTTTTGAATACGCACAGATCAAACAGAATGTGACCGTACCACTTTTGAAGATCGAATCGGATTATACCGTACAGAGCAGCGGACAGCTTCTGACAAGATTAGAAGCATTTGCAGAGAGCATGAATATGGAAGAACTGGAAGGGAAGGAACTTAAGATGGGAAAAGGATATTTCGCCGGAATAGACAGCGGATCAACAAGTACAGACGTAGTAATTCTTGATAAAGACCAAAATATCGTGACAGGGATCATCCTGCCGACAGGTGCGGGAGCAGCAATCGGAGCAGAGCGTGCACTGGAAGAAGCACTGAAGGATGCGGGACTTCAGAGAGAAGACATCGATGCAATGGTTACAACCGGATACGGAAGAACGGCTATTTCAGATGGTGATAAGAGTATTACGGAGATTACCTGTCATGCAAGAGGGGCACATTTCCTGAACCCGGAAGTCCGTACCGTTATTGATATCGGAGGACAGGATAGTAAGGTCATCCGCCTGGATGAAAATGGAGCCGTTGCCAACTTCGTCATGAATGATAAATGTGCAGCCGGAACCGGAAGATTCCTGGAGATGATGGCAAGAACCATGGAAATGAGTCTGGACGATATGGGAAAGGCAGGTCTGTCATATAAGGAAGATATTACAATCTCCAGCATGTGTACCGTATTTGCAGAATCGGAAGTGGTATCACTGATCGCACAGAATAAGGCAACCGATGATATCGTACATGGACTGAATAAGGCTGTTGCGTCTAAGACAGCAGCACTGGCAAAACGTGTCGGCGGCGAGGAACGCTATATGATGACCGGAGGAGTGTCAAAGAACCAGGGACTGGTGAAGACACTGGAAGAGAAGCTTGGAACGACACTGGTGATCAGCGATAAGGCACAGCTTTGTGGAGCACTGGGAGCTGCATTATTTGCTAAGGATATGGTTACAGAGTAAGCGTTCTTAGCAAGATCTTAACAGTAGAAAAATAGATAGGATTGGAATTCTGTGATAATATAAAGAATATATTGAATAGTCAGAAAATTGTAGAATAATTAACACAGAAAGGCATGAATATTTATTGAATTTATATCGGACAAAATTATCAGAGAAATTAAAAGAGTCATTGGAAGCGGTGGTACCGATCATCGCGATCGTATTGATATTAAGCTTTACGATCGCACCGGTGCCGCCGGGCATTCTGATGGCTTTTATTATTGGAGCAATCCTTCTGATAGTAGGAATGATGTTCTTTACACTGGGGGCAGAGATGTCGATGACACCGATGGGAGAGAGGATCGGAACCCGGATCGCACAGTCAAAAAGGCTGTCGGTGATCATCGGGTTGTGTTTTGTACTTGGATTTATCATCACAATATCGGAACCGGATCTGCAGGTGCTGGCCGGGCAGGTACCTTCGGTATCAAATATGACACTGATTCTGGCGGTTGCCGTGGGAGTCGGAATTTTTCTGGTGGCCGCTGTATTGCGTATGTTATTTTCAAAACCGCTGTCCTATATGCTGTTGATCTTTTATCCGGTGGTGTTCATCCTGACTTTTTTTGTATCGAAGGATTTTCTGGCGATTGCATTTGATTCGGGTGGTGTGACAACTGGACCGATGACGGTGCCGTTTATCATGGCACTGGGAATCGGATTCTCTGCGGTACGTAGTGATAAATATGCAGAGACGGACAGCTTCGGTCTGGTATCGTTGTGTTCGATCGGCCCGGTGCTGGCGGTACTGCTTCTTGGTATTATCTATCATCCACAAGGTGGCAGCTATTCCGAGACTGTAATACCGGATGCAGAGACATCTGTAGCATTATGGAAATTATTCGAGTCCGGAATCCCACATTATATGAAGGAAATCGGTGGATCACTGCTTCCGATCATTCTGTTCTTCACATTCTTTCAGGTGGTATCCCTGAAATTAAAAAAGAAAACGCTGATCAAAAATTTGGTCGGTATCCTGTATACATACATTGGACTGGTATTATTCCTGACAGGGGTAAATGTAGGATTTATGCCGGTAGGTAATTATTTGGGACAGGTGATCGCAGGGCTTCCTTACCGCTGGGTGATCATCCCGATCGGTATGCTGATCGGTTACTTTATCGTAAAGGCAGAGCCGGCGGTATATGTGCTGATGGAGCAGGTAGAAGAGCTGACCTCTGGAGCAATACCGGGAAAAGCAATGGGATATAGCCTGTCGCTTGGCGTTGCATTTTCCCTTGGATTGGCGATGATACGTGTGCTGACAGGTATCTCGATCCTGTGGTTTCTGGTACCGGGGTATGCACTGGCACTAATCTTGACGTTATTCGTGCCGAAGATATTTACGGCGATCGCATTTGACTCCGGCGGTGTTGCATCCGGACCGATGACGGCAACCTTCTTACTTCCGTTTGCACAGGGAGCCTGTGAAGCCGTTGGCGGAAATGTAGTAACCGATGCATTCGGAGTCGTGGCAATGGTAGCAATGACACCGCTTATCACGATACAGATCCTGGGTGTGGTGTATCAGTATCAGGAGCGTAAGAAGAATAAAGAAGAGATGCTCGCAGAGCCGGTCAAAGTACTGCCATTGGAGGCATATGGGGATGCGGATATCATAGAGTTGTAAGGGAGAATTCATGAGCAAGGTATATATGATGGTGACCATCACGAACAGAAACAAACGAAAAGATTTCCAGACATTTTTTAAAGAGTACGGACTTCCTGTATTTCTGGAAACGATCGGAAGGGGGACGGCACAGAGTGAAGTGCTGGATTATTTCGGTCTGGAAGAATCGGAAAAGTTGTTATTTCTTGCAATCGTTACAGGAGAGACGTGGAAAAAACTGCGCAGGGGACTGATCACGAAGATGCTGATCGATGTACCGGGGACAGGGGTATCGTTCATTGTGCCGCTTAGCAGCGTGGGCGGAAGAAAGACACTGCAGTTTCTTGTAAATGAACAGGAATTTGAAAAAGAGGAGGAGACAGCGATGAAAGATACAGATTATGAACTTCTGGTAGCAATCGCGAATCAGGGGTATATCGATACAGTCATGGATGCGGCAAGAGCAGCAAAAGCCGGCGGAGGGACTGTGATCCATGCAAAAGGAACCGGGATGGAGCTTGCAAAGAAATATCTCGGGGTGTCACTGGTGGAAGAAAAAGAAGTCATACTGATTGTAACGAAGAGCAGAGAGAAGAACCAGATCATGAAAGCAATCATGGAGCAGGCCGGTCTCGACAGCAAAGAACGTACGATTGTGTTCTCGCTGCCGGTGACCAGTGTTGCGGGGATACGGATGCTGGAGGAAGATATTCAGGATGATTTGTTATAGGTTGCCTGAAAATTTTATGGAATTCAGTATTTTATACAAATCTTTTTTTAATACATCATTTTCAATATCTTGCACTGCATTGAAACTTCGGACGCCTACTCCGATAATATAATCACCATTTTGAATATATGCCTGTTCAAATGCAATCGTTTTTTGCTCCTTTTTGAATCCGAGAGCATGTAAAAGATATGATACAGGATTCTGGGACGAAGAAATGAATTCTTCATTCGGATCATATGGCCAGTACACGGTAACTTCATTGCAGGTATGCCCATCTACTGTAAATGTGTCGTTTAAGGTTATCTTTTTAATCACAGAATCCTTGGAAACATTTAACAGGTAGTCCATATCAATGTCGCAATCGTCAGTGATTGATACACCTTGCTTTTTATAAGAGATAATCTCAAGAGTAAATACTTCTTCATCTAAGTCATCAGAGGATAAATTAATTGTGTATGAAGCTTCGTTTTTATCTGTACAATTCTCTGTATCGATATGGTATCCATCTGGAACGGTATAGGTCAGAAGCTGATTGATATTTTCACCGGTGTAATTTACCGGTGTTTCCTGTGAGGTTTTGTCAGTTTTGGAACTGCCGCAAGAGGCTGAGACTATCATGATAAGTGAAATCATAATGAAACTTGTAAAAAGATATTTTCCTTTCATAGTAACCACCGCTTTCTTTGAAACATTCTTTTTGGGAAACGAGAGAAAATGATAAGCTATATAAGGGTTTTGTTGATAATTTATTATAGCATATAACTTTTAAACAAGCATTAAATTTTGCTGAAAAAAGAAACGACGAACGCCACAAACCTTCCGGCTCGTGGCGTTCGTTGTCGTTATAGTTATCTAAAGGAATGAGAGTAAAGTGTTGCACCGGATTCCCGGTGTGCTACTTTATGAGGGGGAGATAGCTGATTTTGTCTCTCTCAACTATCTGAGTTTATTATAAAAAACAAATATGTCTAAAGTATGTTAAATTCCTTAAAGAAATCGGAAAAATCTTAAGAAGAGCTTAAGAGCTTATAAAGAGAATGAAAACCGAAAAAAACAGTTGACTTTTTCCTTGAAATCGAATATTATATATAGAATCTCTTTGCACTGAATATATCCAATAAGGATAAGGGATAGCAGTACAAACTGATCAGGCTACATTCATTTTCAAAAAGATGATGTTAAGAAAATGGTGTGCATGCCGGGCCGGTCAATTACCGGCAGCAGATGAGACGATGATTCATACATCTGTGGGACAGTAAGTAAAAAGTTCCACAGGTGTATTTTTTTGCAAAAAAGCAGTCTTGTAAATAGAATACGGAGGAACAGTAGTCTTACCTTAGGTGCCATAGGAGACATGACATTATTAAAAATGGAGGTTATCTTATGACAAGTCAAAAACAACAATTAAATGAACAGAAAATGATCAATCATTTATCAACCGTGGGAATTCTTGGAAATGTCATTCTGACAGCGTTCAAACTGCTGGCAGGAATTATCGGACATTCGGGAGCCATGATATCCGATGCGGTTCATTCATTATCGGATGTGTTTGCCACATTCATTGCATTTCTCGGGGTAAAATTATCTAAGAAATCGGCGGACAGCGAACATCCATACGGTCATGACAGATTGGAATGTGTAGCATCGATGGTGCTTGCAGCCATTCTTCTTGCAACGGGTATTGGTATTGGAATGAGTGGTGTGAAGACGATCATAGCCGGTGATTACAGTCATTTGCAGGCACCGGGAACAATCGCACTTGTGGCAGCTATCGTGTCGATTCTTACAAAAGAGGGGATGTTCTGGTATACCAGACATTATGCGAAGATTCTAGATTCCGCAGCATTCATGGCAGATGCATGGCATCACAGATCAGATGCATTTTCTTCCGTTGGTTCACTGATTGGTATAGGTGGTGCAATGTTTGGATTTCCTGTGCTGGATCCGCTGGCAAGTGTAGTTATCTGTATTTTTATCCTGAAAGTAGCATTTGATATTTTCAAAGATGCACTGGATAAGATGCTGGATACTTCATGCAGTGAAGAATATGAAGAGAAACTGGCAGACTATATCAGAAAGAGCCGGGGAGTAGAAAGACTGGATCTGTTAAGAACGAGAATGTTCGGCAACAAGGTGTATATCGATGCAGAGATTGCAGTAGATGGAACACTTTCGTTGAAAGATGCGCATGCAATTGCAGAGGATGTGCACGACAATGTAGAAAAGAAGTTTCCGAATACAAAGCATATTATGATTCATGTAAATCCGGCATAATGGAAAAAAATACCGCAGCTTTCAAATTTTGAAAAAGCTGTGGTATTTTTTCTTTGTTGGTGTTGTCTGAAAAATTTAATCCTGCTAATGAAAGTACGGTTGCGTTTGTGCTATGAGTTATAACCTTTTACGTATACAAAGCTGTCTGTATCATTGTCACGCTGCATTGTATAGTGATGATTGAGCATGGCTTCGATAAGTTCCTGTCCTTGGTTTTCTACGGCGACCAGAGTCATATCTAATGCATCTTCCAGTTCCTGTACCGTCATATCATCCAGAAATACCTGTTCTCCGCTTCTTAACATATTGCATGTGATAAGAAGGGTGTCACCAAGATCGGTGCCGGAGGCTTTCTTTTCCAGAAGCTGGGCTTTGAGATCCTGACCGGTGATCAGACCGGATACGGTAACAGTCTCGCCAAAGAAATCATTGCGGATCGCAAATACATTGATCTTAATATATGGAAATGCTTTCATGATCTCCTCTGCGAATCCGGCAAGGGTACTGTAGGCAAGCTTGCCTGTTGCAATGGTAAGTGTACGGCAGGTCTCATTTTTCCAGGTCTCATAGTTGTCATTCTGCTTCAGTGCTTCCAGAGCGTCATGGAATTCTGTCTTTAAAAGACGCATCATGCCAACTCCGTTTTCCAGCTGGATATATCCATCATAGCGTTCTTCTTCCGGAAAATCACGTTCGGCAAGAATATACCATTCATCACTTGCCTGTATGAAGTGCAGACCATATTCTTCATAGAATTTTGGCTGATAGCTTTCAATCATATCAATGACTTCACCGGCTTCTTCTTTTGAAAAGAGTTCCAGCGGATAGAGACCTTCACGGTATTTTGTAAGTCCGGCAGGTACAACGGATACACTTCTCATAAAAGGAAGATAGCTGGAAAGATCCTCAATGGAACGTTTTAATTCATCTTTGTCATTTACGCCTTTACATAATACGATCTGACCGTTCATCTCAATATGTGCTTCATACAGATCCTGCAGAAATTTTAGCTTTTCTCCGGCAAAACGGTTATGCAGCATCTTACAGCGGAGCTCCGGATTGGTTGTCTGTACAGAGATATTGATCGGTGCGAGCTGCATATGGATGATGCGGTCAATATCTGCCTGCTTCATATTTGTCATGGTGATATAATTTCCCTGCAGAAATGAAAGACGGGAGTCATCATCCTTAAAATACAGAGTCTCACGCATGCCCGGAGGCATCTGGTCGATGAAGCAGAACATACATTTATTACTGCAGGAGCGGTATTCACTCATCAGTCCATTCTCGAATTCAACTCCAAGTTCATCGTCGTACTCTTTATCGATTTCCAAAAGCCATTCTTCCCCGGAAGGCTTGCGGATCAGGACTTCGACATATTCATCTTTCATCAGATAACGATAATCAAAGACATCCTCAATTTTCTGTCCGTTTATTTTTAACAGTACATCGCCGGGTTCGATTTCCAGTTCTTCAGCAATAGAACCCGGATAGACGGTCTGTATCAGGTGTTCCTGTTCCTTTTTTCTCACAAATATATTCCTCCGTATAAACATTTACCCATATAGACAAAATGATAGCTTATTCTCAGTCTGAGTGCAAGGTAAGAATTATAAAATCAGAACGTAATTTTTGGATAAATTGATGAAAAAAGAGGAATTGACGGGATTCATTTTTCTACGGGATGTGAAAAAATGTGATTTCTGACAAATATACGATTGTAATCAAACGTTTAACGTGACATAATAAAAAAGAAAAGGTTAAGAATATTTTAAAAGAATGTTAAGTAAGCGTAAAATAAGCTGACAACAAAGGAGAAAATTATGGAAATATTTTCTATGGTATTGTCATTGTTAAGTGGAGTTGCTTTGTTTCTGTTCGGAATGTCCCTTATGGGAGATGGGCTGAAACAGGTTGCCGGTAATAAACTGGAAGCATTCCTTTACAAAATGACAAACACACCGCTCAAAGGAGTAGCACTTGGAACAGGAGTGACCAGTGTCATTCAGTCATCTTCCGCAACAACCGTTATGGTCATCGGTTTTGTTAACTCCGGTATGATGAAACTGAAACAGGCGATCGGTATCATCATGGGAGCCAATATCGGTACCAGTATCACCGGATGGATCTTATGTCTTTCCTATATTGAAGGATCGAATGGTATTGCAAAGATTTTATCTTCTGCAACGATAGCGGCTGTCGTGGCGGTAATTGGTACGATCATGCGGATGATCTGTAAAAGAACGACACACAAGAACATCGGTAATATCATGCTTGGTTTTGCAATTCTGATGACAGGCATGCAGACAATGAGTGGTGCGGTTACACCATTAAGAGAGAGTAAAGTATTTATTGATATGCTGACGATGTTCTCGAATCCAATCGCAGGTATCCTGGTAGGTGTTGCATTTACGGCTGTCCTGCAGAGCGCATCTGCTACCGTTGGTGTATTGCAGGCTTTATCGGTAACAGGAATCCTTACATTTTCCAGTGCATTTCCGATTATTCTTGGTATCGGTGTAGGAGCATCCTGTCCGGTACTGGTCTCAGCGATCGGAGCAAATAAGAATGGTAAGAGAACCGCACTTGTGTATTTATTAAATGATACCTTCGGAATGTTGATCTGGTCGATCGGATTCTATACGATCAATGCATTTGTCCATTTTGATTTTCTGGATAATATTATGTCGCCGGTATCGATTGCCCTGTTGAACACCGTGTTCCGTCTGGTAACGGTATGTATTCTGTTTCCGTTTATTAATAAACTTGAGAAGCTGGTATGCTGGCTGGTAAAAGACAGCGCAGAAGAACTGGAAGACGAAGCGGATTTCGATCTTCTGGAAGAACGTCTTCTGGATTATCCAGCACTGGCAATCGGACAGTGTCACAGAGCAATGAGTGGCATGGCGAAGAAGCTTCGTAAGAATGTTAACCGTGCAATGAACCTTCTGAATGAGTATCAGCAGAGCAAGTTTGACAAGGTTCAGAGAAAAGAAGACCTGATCGACAAATATGAAAGCCGCCTGGGCGATTATCTGATCAAGCTGACAAAGCATGAGATGAATACAGCACAGACAAGACAGGTTTCACTTTATCTGCATACGATCAATGACTTTGAACGTATCGGAGATCATGCTTCTTATATTGCATATATGTCCAGTGATATGCATGAGAATAAGACACAGTTCTCAGAAGATGCATGGGACGAACTGAATGTTGTTATGGAAGCAGTACGTGAAGAAATCAATCTTACATGCAAGGCATTCCTTGAGAATGATAAAGAGATGGCGCAGAGAGTAGCACCGCTTGGTATGGTTATTACAACACTTTGTGATGAACTGAAGATGCGTCATGTGGAACGTATGAGCAGTGGTGGATGTGGTCTGGAAGAAGGAACTGTATTTACGGATATCCTGAACAGTTTTAACCGTATTGCAGCTCACTGTGCAAGTGCGATGGTTGCACTTATGAATAGTGACAAAGAGAATATGGATACACATATCCATGATTCGAAGGTATATCCTTCTGACAGTTCTGAATATAAAACATATCTGAATGAATATAATCAGAAATATGAGATTAAAAAAGACGGGGAACATATGAGAAGTATGGAACCGGAAGAGGTTGAGTAGGATTTCATAAAAGGGCCGCTTATATGCGGCCCCTTTTCTATATTACTGGTTATTTAGCGATTCCTGTATGCTCTTGGTGACATCTGATATTCTTTTTTGAACAGCCGGTTAAAATAGGACAGGTTATTGAATCCTGTGCGTTCCGAGATGGACAGGATGCTGTCATCTTCCGTGAGCAGAAGCCTGGCGGCAATGGTAAGCCGGTAGCCATTCAGATAGCTGGTGAATGTTGTGTGCAGATGCTGCTTGAAGAATTTCATAAAATGAGATTCGGAAAAGCCCAGATAATCAGCGGTACTTTGAACGGTAATCGGTTCTGTATAATGTGATTCAATGTAGGACACAATCTGTTTTACCTTATCCAGAGATTTATCCCGGTTGAAAGTGACCGGTGTTCCCTGAGAAGAGAATAACAGGTAAAAGAAATGAAACAGATGCCCTTTTACCGATAATTCGTAATAATCAGGTCTTTTGCTGCAGAGATCATCGATCGCATCAATACAGGAAGAAAGTTCTTCATGGAAGAAACAGGTATCGTCAAAGAGCCATGGAAGTTCATATTCCAGTGAAAAATATGGCTGGAAATATCCAACTGTCCGGGGATCGGAATCCGCAGAATATAAAAGACTGGTCTGGAACAGGATATTTTCATATTCCATACAGTCTTTCCCATGTTGGGAGATGGAGTGAAGCTGGCCCGGACGGACAAGGACGATGTCGCCGGCTTTTACAACTCTGGGCTTGGTATCAACAGAAATGATGCCGCAGCCTTTTTTTATTACAATGATCTCCACGTCGTTATGCCAGTGAAGCGGAACCTGTGTGAAGTCCAGCGGGATGGAGCACAGATAGGTATTGTATGGAAACTGGATGCTGACGTGTTTTTTAGTTTCATGTAGGTTTTCATAGGTAAGTGTGTTCATGGATGTGTATAAGTCCTTTCTGAAGTAATTGGGATGATCAAAAAGTTGTATATTTGATAGTATTGTATTACTTTTTACTACTATGATGCAAGAGATAAAATGTATAATCCTATTATAATATCAGTGTAAAACAAAAGAAAACTGATGAAACAAAGATTCAGATCAATATTAAAAACAATCATGCGACAGCACACATTCAGGAGGTTAATTATGAATTTCTCAGAAAAGTTACAGCAGACACTTGGCAAAGCAATCAAAGATGCATCGAATGAAGAGATTTACGCAGCACTTCTTAACACAGTAAAAGAAGCTGCAGCAGATAAAGGAAGAAATATTTCCGAAAAAGGCAGAAAAGTATATTATATATCAGCAGAATTCCTGATCGGAAAATTGTTATCCAACAACCTGATCAACCTTGGCGTATACGATGAAGTAAGAGAGCTTCTTGCAGCAAATGGAAAAGACATCTGCGAGATCGAAGAAGTAGAACCGGAACCGTCACTTGGTAACGGCGGACTTGGAAGACTGGCAGCATGCTTCTTAGATTCCATTGCAACACTCGGTCTGGAAGGAGACGGAATCGGACTGAACTATCACCTTGGACTGTTCAAACAGGTATTTGAAAATCACAAACAGAAAGAGACTCCAAACCCATGGATCCAGAATACAAGCTGGCTTACTGATACAGGAATCGGATTCGATGTACCATTCAAAGATTTCAGCCTGCATTCAAAATTATACGATATCGATGTAACCGGATATGAAAATGGAACCAACAAACTTCACTTATTCGATATCGAATCTGTAAATGAAAATATCGTAGGCGACGGAATCTCATTTGACAAGAATGATATCCGTGAGAACCTGACGCTGTTTCTCTATCCGGACGACAGTGACAAACAGGGCGAACTGCTTCGTATCTATCAGCAGTATTTCATGGTAAGTAATGGTGCACAGTTCATTTTAAAAGAATGTGAAGAAAAGGGCTATTCACTGGAAGAACTTGACAAACACGTTGTAATCCAGATCAACGATACACATCCGTCTATGGTAATTCCGGAGCTGATCCGTCTTTTGACAGCAAGAGGAATCTCTATGGATAAAGCAATCGAGATCGTGACAAATACTTGTGCATACACGAACCATACGATCCTTGCAGAAGCACTGGAGAAATGGCCGATCGACTATCTGGAGGCGGTTGTTCCGCACTTAATGCCGATCATCCGTGAACTGGCAGCAAGAGTGGCAGCAAAATATGATAACAAAGATGTGCAGATCATCGACGAGTGGAACCGTGTACACATGGCAAGAATGGATATGCATTACGGATTCAGTGTCAATGGTGTTGCAGCACTTCACACAGAGATCCTGAAAAATGTAGAATTGAAGCCATTCTATGACATTTATCCGGAGAAATTCAACAATAAGACCAATGGTATCACATTCAGAAGATGGCTGATGCACTGTGATAAGAAACTGGTAGAATGGATGGATAAATACGGAGTCGGTGAGTTCCGTAAAGATGCTTCCAAACTGGAAGGACTTCTTGCACAGATCGATAACGAAGAAGCACTGAACGAGCTTCTGGATGTTAAGCAGCAGAATAAAACAGCATTAAAAGAATATCTGGAAAAAGAATCCGGAGTTGTACTGAACGACAACGCAATCTTCGATATTCAGATCAAACGTCTCCATGAGTATAAGAGACAGCAGATGAATGTCCTGTATATCATTTACAAATATCTGGACATCAAAGCCGGAAATAAACCAAAGAGACCGATTACAATGATCTTCGGTGCCAAGGCAGCACCTGCTTACATTATTGCAAAGGACATCATTCATGTAATCCTGTGCTTACAGGAACTGCTCAAGAATGATCCGGAAGTGGCACCGTACCTGCAGGTTGTTATGGTAGAGAACTACAATGTGACAATGGCAGAGAAACTGATCCCGGCATGCGAAGTATCTGAGCAGATTTCACTGGCATCTAAGGAAGCAAGTGGAACAGGTAACATGAAGTTCATGTTGAACGGTGCTGTAACGCTTGGAACAGAGGACGGTGCAAATGTAGAGATCCATCAGCTTGTCGGGGACGAGAATATCTATATCTTCGGAGAGAGCAGCGACCAGGTAATCGAGCACTATGCAAAATCAGACTATGTGGCAGCAGATTACTATATCAATGACAAAGACATCCGTAAGTGGGTAGACTTCATTATCAGCCCTGAGATGCTGAAAATCGGTGATGTGCGTACACTTCTTGAGATTCACGCAGAACTGATCCAGAAAGACTGGTTCATGACACTTCTGGATGTAAAAGATTACATTCAGACAAAAGAAAGAGTATTTGCAGATTACGAAGACCGTATGACATGGGCAAAGAAGATGATCGTGAACATTGCAAAAGCAGGATTCTTCTCATCAGATCGTACGATCGCCGAGTATAACAGAGATATCTGGCATGTATAAAATGTGTGCAAGGGAATAAGCCGCATAAAAACAATCGGAAAATGAATGCAGGTATCTTTCTGGTGGCAACGCAGGGAAATATCCATGCATTATCCATTTCACCGAAAGGCCTGATCATGGGAATGCTGCTGGCGATTACGACCTGTTTCTACGGAGTACTTCCGGGACCGCTTCTTAAGAAATATCCGGCCGAGTCAGTATGCGCATGGGCGATGCTGATCGGCGGAGGCGTGCTGGCGGTATTCTTAAGACCGTGGAGAATTGAGACACATCTGGATATGATTGTGATTGTAGGATTCCTGACAATCGTAATCGTGGGAACAATCTTACCGTTCTGTCTGTATCTGGCAGCGGTAAAATACGCAGGAAGTGTATATGCAGGATTATTATCAAGCGTGGAGCCGGTAGCGGCAACGATCGTGGCGGCGATCTTTTTAGGAACTGCATTCCCGGCAATAGATATTCTGGGATTTGCACTGGTATTATCTACACTTTTCATTTTGAATATCAATTCGAAATAAATACAGGAAATAAATACAGATAGTAAAAAAGGATGCATCAATTTGCATCCTTTTTTGAGAGAATAATGAATGAGGCTTTTCTTTTCGATATGCCACTTCATTAACTATAATAACACATTTAAAGTGAATGTATAGACCCGACAGGGTTCCTTAACACATTCTTAGCAATCGTATATATAAAAGGGTACCCGGCAGATAGAGCAGTAAATTACACTTCATTCTCATCTTCGCACATACGATAACCGACACCGACTTCGGTAAATAAAAACTGTGGCTGTGATGGATTCCGTTCTATTTTGCGGCGTATATTGGCCATATTTACACGCAGAATACGATTATTATTGTCGGTAAAAGGTCCCCATACATTTGCCATAACAGAAGCATAGGTCATAACCTTTCCGGAATTGCGCGCAAGGTAGGCAACAATTTTGTATTCTACAGGTGTCAGATGTATCTCCTCGCCGTCCAGAGTCAGCATTCTTTTTTCGAAATCAAGTATAAGTCCCTGACATTTGTAAGGACGGATATAAAGAGGCGAGTTTGATGCCATACGGTTGCTGTGACGTAAAGAAGTACGGATTCTGGCAAGCAGTTCCGAAGTTCCGAATGGCTTGGTGATATAGTCATCGGCACCAAGATCCAGAGCGGCCACCTTATCATGTTCTCCGGTTCTTGCTGAAATGACGATGATCGGGCAACTGGTCCATTCGCGGACAGAAGCTATGATATCATTTCCATCCATGTCCGGAAGTCCAAGGTCCAAAAGGATCAGATCCGGACATTGTGAATTGATAATGGACAATCCGGCCTTCCCGGAAGTGACGGTAGTTGTTTTATATCCATTGGCCTTTAATGTTCTGGACATGAAGTCCAGAATATTTTTTTCATCCTCTATGATCAAAATAGAATAGCTGTCATTCATGATTAAGTATCCCCCTTTGGTAATGTAAATAGAAATTCAGCGCCATCTGCATGATTATGTGCGGCAATTTTTCCGCCATGTGCCTGGACAATAGTGTTGCAGATAGAAAGACCGATTCCCATGCCACGGTGGGTATCCGATGTACGTGGGGCTGTATATTCGCCTTTTAAAATCAGTGGGATGGTCTGTTCGTCAATACCCTTTCCATAATCTATGATATGAAAGGTAACGGTATCCGGGTTTTCTGTAATACGAAGGTCGATAGGCCTGTCGCTTTCGGAATGAACAAAAGCATTTTCCATCAGATTCATTAGAACCTGTTCGATAAGAAGCGGATCCATCGGAATGATCAGGACATCTTCCGGAGCGCTTACGTGAATTTCAATATCCGGAAGCCGCCGTTTTAATCGGATGATTGCTTCGGAAACGACTTCTTCTACGACTTCGTCCTCTTTTTTAACAGTTCCGGTATCATCCTGAATTCTTGTGACAGACAGAAGATTTTCGACCATATTCAAAAGCCAGTGTGAATCTTCGTTAATAGACGATACAAGACTTTGCTTTTCCGAATCAGTCAGATTCTGATAATTTTCTATAAAAGAATCCGAAGAGCCTATAATAGAAGTAAGCGGTGTACGAAGATCATGAGAGATTGCCCGCAGAAGATTGGCACGTATCCGTTCTTTGTCTGCCTCATTGATCGCACGCTCTCTTTCCAGAATCATTTTGTCCTGTTTCTTTAACTGTGTTGTCAATGTGGATACGATCAGTGAAATGGAAAGCAGAAATACAAATGTGACAGGGTATCCGCTGATCTGAAAATTAACTTTAAAATAAGGATATGTAAAGCACCAGTTGATGAATATAACACAAAACAAAGCAGAAATAATACCAAAAACATATCCACTGGTAATTCTGGCAATGATAATAAGAGCAAGAATATAAATAAGTGCAATATTGGCAGGATCGCTTCTGGTAATATGAAAAAATGAGAAAGCCAGAACCGTTGCCAGTGTCAGGATACAGATAGTAGAAAGAATATTATGGCATAAAGTCTTAGGGTCAGATGAATTGTCGGTTTTTGCTGTTTTTTTCAATGTTGCTCCTTTCTCCGAAAGCCGGTCAGATATTCTTTTCATATTGTTAGATTATAACACAAAAAAAGAAAATCGGAATACTGGAAAAATTGTATTAAAAATAATGCGTAAATTCTAAAAGTTTGTGCGTTAATGTGGTAAAAAATGTGATATTATGTGACGAGGAGGAATGAACTATGAAATGTACAAGAAATGTAACAGATCATGTGATCTGGGTGGGCGCAAATGACAGAAGATTAAACTTATTCGAGAATTTATTCCCGATTCCAAGAGGGGTATCCTATAATGCATATCTGATTAAAGATGAGAAGAATGCCCTGATGGATACAGTAGATGCATCCGCATCCGAACAATTTATTGAAAATGTAGCTTATGCATTAAACGGCGGGAAATTAGATTACCTTGTCGTACAGCATATGGAACCGGATCATTGTGCCAATATCCAGAGAATTCTGGAGTTATATCCAGAGACAAAAGTAGTTGGAAATGTAAAAACCATGCAGATGATCAGCCAGTTCTTTGATGCAGATCTGGAAGGCAGACAGGTTGTGGTAAAAGAAGGCGACACGCTGGAACTTGGAAATCATACCCTTCATTTTGTGATGGCACCGATGGTACACTGGCCGGAGGTTATGGTATCTTATGAAGATTCGGAGAAGATCCTGTTCTCTGCAGACGCATTCGGAACATTTGGCGCATTGAACGGCAATCTGTTCAACGACGAGGTTGATTTCGAAAAGGACTGGATTGATGATGCAAGAAGATACTTCACGAATATCGTAGGAAAATATGGCATACAGGTACAGGCACTTCTGAAAAAAGCAGCAGGGCTGGATATTCAGATGATCTGCCCGCTTCACGGACCGGTATGGAGAAATAATCTGAATTACTTTATTGAGAAACACGATAAGTGGAGCAAATACGAGCCGGAAGACCAGGCTGTTGCCATTATCTATGGTTCTATTTACGGAAATACAGAGCAGGCAGCAGATGCACTGGCAGCAAAGCTTGGTGCAAAAGGTGTAAAAAATATTGCAGTTTATGATGCATCCAAGACAGATGTATCAGAACTGATCGCCGAGATCTTCCGTGTCAGCCATGTGGTGATCGCATGCCCGACATACAACGGAGGCATCTATCCACCGATCGAAAATCTGCTGGCGCACATGAAGGCACTGGCTGTACAGAACAGAACGGTTGCTGTTATGGATAACGGAACCTGGGCTGCAACAGCAGGAAAGCAGATCGTAAAACAGTTAGAAGAGATGAAAAATATGACGGTACTCGATCAGAAACTGTCGATCAAATCTACATTAAAAGCGGATCAGGAAGATAACTTAGATGCATTTGCACAGCAGATCATAGATGCTATGTAAATGCATCTAAGAAGCAGTGAAGAACAATAGAATGCAGATGTCATGATATGAAAGACGTGTATTGAGTGGAGGTCGATAGAATGAACAATTACACAAGAGAAGATATATTGAGAATGGTAGAAGAAGAGGATGTAGGATTTATCCGGCTGCAGTTTACGGATATTTTCGGAACCATGAAAAATATCGCGATAACCACAAGCCAGCTGGAAAAAGCACTGGATAATGAAATCATGTTTGATGGATCATCTATAGAAGGTTTTGCAAGAGTAGAAGAGTCGGATATGTATCTGTATCCGAATCTGAATACATTTGAGATATTTCCATGGAGACCGCAGCAGGGAAAAGTTGCCAGACTGATCTGTGATGTGTATAAACCAGATGGAACGCCTTATGAAAGTGATCCGAGATATATCCTGAAAAAAGTAATGGAAGATGCGAAAGAGATGGGATACGAATTTAATGTCGGACCTGAGCTGGAATTCTTCCTGTTCCATACAGATGATGACGGATTGCCGACCACGCTGTCACATGAAAGTGCCGGATATTTTGATCTCGGGCCTCTGGACCTTGGTGAGAATGCAAGACGTGATATGGTGTTGACGCTGGAAGATATGGGATTTGAGATTGAATCTTCCCATCATGAGGCGGCTCCGGCGCAGCATGAGATAGATTTCCGTTATGATGAGGCGCTGACGACCGCAGATAATATTATGACATTTAAACTTGTAGTTAAGACGATCGCAAAACGTCATGGGTTACATGCAACATTTATGCCAAAACCGAAATTCGGGATCAATGGTTCTGGTATGCACCTGAACATGTCTATTAGCAGAGACGGAATCAATGTATTCCAGGATGCCAGTGATGAATATGGACTTAGCAAAGAAGCATATTGCTTTATCGGCGGAATTATGAAACACATGAAGGCACTGACTTTTATCACGAATCCAAGTGTTAACTCGTACAAGCGCCTGATCCCTGGATTTGAAGCTCCGGTATATATTGCATGGTCTGCAAAGAACCGTACACCTCTGATCCGTATTCCGGGAACACGAGGGGAGTATACAAGAGTCGAACTTCGTAACCCGGATCCGTCGGCTAACCCATATCTTGCACTGGCGGTATGCCTGGCAGCAGGACTGGACGGAATCAAGGAAGGAACGATGCCGCCGAAGGCAGTAAACCGTAATGTATATGAGATGACAGATGAAGAGCGCAAGATTTTCGGAATTGAAAAATTGCCGGGAAGTTTAATAGAGGCAGCAAAAGAATTTCAGAAGGATACATTTATCCAGGAGATATTAGGAGAAGACCTATCAAGAAAGTATATAGAAGCTAAGGCATCTGAGTATCAGGATTACAGAATCCAGATTACAGACTGGGAAATTGAAAAATACCTGCACTTACTGTAATACAGATTTTGCACAAAAAGGAACGGGCAAAAGAGTATCTGACAGGAGGTGGCGTAAGTGGCAGGGCTTATTGTTGTATTCCCGAATAAAGATAATGCAACCAATATCAGAAACCTGCTGGCCAGAGGAGGCATGGATGTAATTGGTGTGTGTACCACCGGTGCGCAGGCCATGCATTATGCAGATACTGTAGACGATGGGATCGTGGTCTGCGGTTATCGGATGAAAGATATGATGTATACACAGCTTCGTGAATATTTACCAGAGTCATTTGAAATGCTTCTGGTAGCATCACAGGACAAATGGAGCAGTGGTGATGTGGAAGGAATCGTAGGCCTTTCTACGCCGATTAAAGTATATGATCTTCTGAATACTGTGAATATGATGCTGCAATCCATGGACCGGAGACGTAAGAAACGAAGGAAAGAACTGAAAAACAGAGATCCGAAGCAGCAGGAGACGATCAGAAAGGCAAAAGAACTTCTGATGACACGTAATAATATGTCGGAGGAAGAAGCACACAGGTATCTTCAGAAAAGCAGCATGGACAGCGGGACGAATATGGTTGAAACAGCAGAGATGGTACTGAGCATTATGGCAGAGTAATATGTGAGACAATAAAAGGAGAGAAATGCATGAAGTTTACAAAGATGCAGGGACTGGGCAATGATTATGTCTATGTGAACTGTTTTGAAGAAAAGATAGAAAACCCGCCGGCGGTGGCGAGATATGTAAGTGACAGACATTTCGGAATTGGATCGGATGGACTGATCATGATCAATCCGTCCGAAGTAGCTGATTTTGAGATGGAGATGTATAACGCAGACGGTTCCCGCGGTGAGATGTGTGGAAATGGGATCCGGTGTGTGGCAAAATATGTCTATGATTACAGACTTACGGATAAGACACAGATCTCTGTAGAGACACTTGGCGGAATCAAATATCTGGATCTTACCGTAGAAGATGGAAAAGTGGTACTTGTCAAAGTAGACATGGGAAAACCGGAACTGAAATCAGATCTGATTCCTATCATATCAGAAAATGAAAAAGTAATTGATGAGCCAATCGAAGTAGATGGACAGGTATACCATATGACAGGTGTATCTATGGGAAATCCACATACAGTCATCTATGTGGATGATGTAAAGAATCTGGATCTGGAAAAGATCGGACCGAAATTCGAGAATCATGAGAGATTCCCAAAACGTATTAATACAGAATTTGTACATTGCATTGACCGGAATACAGTAGAGATGCGTGTATGGGAACGCGGTTCGGGTGAGACACTTGCATGTGGCACAGGAGCATGTGCCGTAGCCGTAGCCAGTATATTAAATAACTTGACAGATACGCGTGTTACGGTAAAATTATTAGGTGGAGACTTGCAGATCGAATGGGACCGGGAGAAGAATCATGTATTTATGACAGGCCCTGCAAAAGTTGTATTCGACGGCGTGATAGACATTACAGAGATAAAGGAGTAAGAAGATGTTTAAAGTAAACCAGGATTATTTGAAGTTACCAGGAAGCTATCTGTTCTCAACAGTAGCAAGAAAACAGCGTGAATATCAGACAGCACATCCGGAAGCCGAGATTATTAAGTTAAGTATCGGTGATGTAACACAGCCTCTGGCACCGGCAATCGTTGAAGCTCTTCATGGAGCAGTTGACGAGATGGCACATGCAGAGACATTCCACGGATATGCACCGGATCTGGGATATGAGTTCTTAAGAAGTGCAATGGCTAAGAACGATTATCAGGCAAAAGGATGCGACATCAATGCAGATGAGATCTTCATTTCCGACGGAGCAAAAGAAGATTGCGGTAATATCCAGGAAATCTTCTCAAAGGACAGCAAGATCGCTGTATGTGATCCAGTATATCCGGTTTATGTAGATACAAATGTTATGGCAGGACGTACAGGTACATATGATGCTGCTACAGGAACATGGAGTAATGTCATCTATATGCCTTGTACAAAAGAGACGAACTTCGCACCGGAGATTCCGAAAGAGACACCGGATATCATTTATCTGTGCTTCCCAAATAACCCGACAGGTTCTACGATTACAAAAGAACTGCTGCAGAAATGGGTAGATTATGCAAATGAAGTCGGTGCAGTCATCATTTATGATGCAGCTTATGAGGCATATATTTCAGAAAAAGAAGTGCCGCATTCTATCTATGAATGTGACGGAGCAAGAACCTGTGCAATCGAGATCAGAAGTTTCTCTAAAAATGCAGGATTTACAGGCGTGCGTCTGAGTGCCACTGTAATTCCAAAAGATGTAAAATCCGGAGATGTGATGTTACATTCTCTGTGGGCAAGACGTCACGGTACAAAGTTTAACGGAACATCTTACATTATCCAGAAAGCAGGAGAGGCTGTATATTCTGACGCAGGAAAAGAGCAATTAAGCGCTCAGGTTGCTTATTACATGAACAATGCAAAAGTCATCAAAGAAGGCTTAAAAGATGCCGGATACAACGTATCAGGCGGTGTCAATGCACCATACATCTGGCTTGAGACACCTAAGGGAATGACCTCATGGGATTTCTTCGACTACCTGCTTGATAAGGCGAATGTAGTAGGTACTCCTGGATCAGGATTTGGACCAAGCGGAGAAGGATACTTCCGTCTGACTGCATTCGGAACATATGAGAATACGGTTGCAGCGATTGAAAGAATTAAGAAGATGTAATAATCCGGAAGCATTTACGGTGTAAATCTTGAAAGTTATAGCATAAGAAAAAATATGAAATAAAAAAACGGCCGGTATTCGTATGCTGAAAAAATAAAAGCATGCGAATACTGACCGCTTTTTTATTGCTATGTGTCCGGTACATGCGGTTACAATTCATACAGAAAGATTTGAAATCAGTCTTTCGGATATACTCGTAATTGAAGTTCTGTAATATGTTCGCTGATATCTGCCGATTGATGGTTGTCTACCCAGATCAGCTCCAGAAGAGGTCCATCCGGAACCAGACCGTGACGGGCTGCATAGGTTAAAAGTTCTGGAATATAAGTAACATTCTGACGGTAATCCCCTGCGTAGGTGAATGTAAGATAAGTGCCGCCACTGAGACAATACTCTCCGTAATTATCGATGATAAATACACCGGAATAATTTTCATACTGCCCGTTATTGATTTCCTTAAGCGGAAGGAATGAGCCAATGTTATGGTTGCTGATAATATAAAGATTCTCCGTATTTTTATTCAACAACTGTTTTACCAGAAGATCCATCTCCTCATCTGTATGGTAAGGTGTATTCAATGTATGGCAATATCGGTCAGGGAACGTCTGCAGCCGGATTTTAAGTAATGTCTGGTCTTCGGCACCGGATAATGTCTGCAGACGTTCTTCAACGTTTTTCTGCAGGCGATTTAATTCCTGAATCTGCTGATGAATGGCATCGAGCTCTTCCGTGAGTAGTTTACGTGTATTTTCTACGCTTCGGTTGTCCATATATTCCCGGATCTTTTCCATAGGGAATCCCAGACGACGCAGATCGCGGATGATGTTCAGTCGCCACAGGTCATCAAGAGTATATAGCCGATAATTATTTTTCCCGCGTTTTGGTGCCAGAAGGCCCAGCTTTTCATAATAGCGGAGAGAATCTGGTCCGATATTGTATAGTTTGGATATTTCATTAATTTTGTAAAACTGCTTCATATGTTTTGCGCGATGGAACTATGAAAGAGAGGCGCCTGATTTTTCGGCATCTTCAATATAATTACTGTTTGGAAGAGATAGTGCACCTGCTTCGAATGCGGCACGAAGCTGTGCAGTTGTACCATTTGGATGTGGACTTCCGTTTAAAATTAAAATATTCATAAGAAAACCTCCTGTGTATATGAAAATATGATACTTGACCTTAGTATTATACCAAGGTTTAAACTATAAATGAAAGAAAAGAATAAAAAGAAATGAGGTTTTATGAATGAGACTTGAGGGAAAGTCTTTAAAAAGTGATTTTTTACGTTTTATTATCCCATCGATCATTGCCCAGTGGGTATTCTCGCTTTATACCATGGTAGACGGAATATTTGTGGCAAGAGGAGTGTCAGAAGTGGCATTAACTGCCGTCAATATCTCAATGCCATTTACAACGGGGCTGTTTTCCATCTCTATCCTGTTTGCGGTGGGAAATTCGACAATTGTGGCGATTCTTCTGGGACAGGGAGAAAAAGAACGTGCAAATGAAGTGTTTACCCAGAATGTTGTGCTGCTTTGCACATTATCGGTTCTGATCACAATTCTTGTAATAGTGTTTCTAGAGCCGTTTGCCAGATTTCTGGGAGCAACTGATAATATTCTCTCTTATGCGAAAACATATATTGGAACAATTGCACCATTTTCCATGGCATATATTCTCTCTTATTCATTTGAGACGTTGATCAAGACGGATGGCTATCCAAAACTTGCGACAATCTATGTAACGTCCGGGAGCGTACTGAACTGTATCCTGGATTATATTTTGGTCATGGTGTTACATAAAGGTGTCTGGGGGGCAGCGTTTGCTACGGGAATCTCGCAGGCAGCAGTGATCCTCTTGTATCTGTGGCATTTCCTCGGACCGAAAGGAACGATAAGATTTTCGAAGTTCCATTTGATGCCGTCAGAAATCTGGCGTCAGATTCGCAATGGTATGTCGTCCGGCGTGACGGAATTCTCAAGTGGAATCATTATCTTCTTCTTTAATCAGGCAATCCTGAAGTACATCGGAGAATACGCACTGGTAAGTTATACGATCATCTCGTATGTGAATACGATCGTTGTCATGTCCATGGCAGGCATTGCACAGGGATCACAGCCATTGATCAGCTACTATTATGGGAAAAATGAACCGGGTAAATATAAAAAGCTTTTGAAATATGGAATCACGGCGGCTCTTGTGGGTTCCGTAGGAGCAGTTGTCGTATGTTATATGGGAGCAGGCGGCATTGTAAGACTGTTTTTGAAAGAAAGTGAAGCATCGTTGATTAAGTATTCCGTAAGGGTGTTCCGTATCTTTATCCTGTCTTTCCTGATTGCGGGACTCAATGTGGTTCTTGGCGGATATTTTACTTCTGTAGAAAGGGCCGGATTTGCAACGATGATCTCGCTTACAAGGAGTCTGGTTGCACTGGTGATCAGTCTGGTGTTCCTTACGGCAGTATTTGGAGGAGAAGCGATCTGGTGGGCACCGGTGATTGCGGAGAGCTGCTGTGTGGTGCTGGCACTGGGGCTTTATCGGTGGTACAGGAAAAGAGAAAAATGATAAAATATTTCAATTGGAAATATTTACATATATAGCATAGAGGAATATAGATGAAATCTAGCAGATGATGTTACTGCAATCACAATTATTATGCTGGAGCGGTGTGCAGGTAGAAGGAATTGCTGTGAATAGAGGCCTGGTTGTCGAAGAACCGGGAAGACGTTTTGAAAAGGGATACAAAGAACATCTCTGGGAAAGTTATAACAAATACAGCCATGAAGATACAGAGATTCTGATTGAAGTACAGCCAAAGTATGTGGAAGTCTGGGATACCAGTGATGACGGATATGCGTTCCAGTTATTCATAGACTTTGAAAATAAAACGGTAGAACCAAAAATTTATGACAAAAAATAACTTTTTTAAAAAATCCTATTGACTTTTCTCTGTATCCGAGTATAATTAATATTCGCTGGACAACTTAAGAACAGCAGAGAAAAGTCACATTGATGCGGATTGGTGTAATGGCAGCACAGCAGACTCTGACTCTGTTAGTAGAGGTTCGAGTCCTCTATCCGTAGTTACAATGCCGGATACTTCATTAAGAAGTATCCGGTTTTTCATATTGTCGGAAATGTATGAAAAAAATCAAAAATACCTATTGACTTTTTTCTAAAAATCAGTATAATAGTATTTGTTCGCTGAACAATGCAGAACATAACACTGATGCGGATTGGTGTAATGGCAGCACAGCAGACTCTGACTCTGTTAGTAGAGGTTCGAGTCCTCTATCCGTAGTTCCTTGGCAGGGGCGCCGGATGCTTTTGAAAGTGTCCGGTTACTTTTTAAAATTGCATATATCGGAGTGTGGCTCAGCTTGGTAGAGCGCTACGTTCGGGACGTAGAGGTCGCGTGTTCGAATCACGTCACTCCGATTTTACCCCCATTTTATGGGGGTTTTTCATTTTTTAGGTGTTGAAAAAGTTGGTTGGCTTTGGTTGGGATTATCCAGTGTGTGCCAGATTCTTAAATTTGGCATTTCGCTCTTGGATAATCTTTTTCTTTTCGGCAAGGTTTGAAGTGTCATAGGTATAATACTTCTCGTTGACCTCGGTAGTATGTCCTAACATACTTGCGACCACTGATTTTGGTGTGCCTTTAGCTTGTAAGTCGGAACTGGTTGTTTTCCGTAGCTTAGTGATACCACCACCGTTTAATTTGTTTTCCCGGCATAACCGTGTCATGCAGTCAGTTATGTTTCTTGCATGGGTATAACTTCCATTGCCATCCGTGAAAATCCATTCACATAAAATTCCATGTTCTTCTTGTACTCGCTTGATGCGTGCCAATAAGTGATTAATCTGTCCGTCAACCGGATAGGCTCTTGATTTCTTGGTTTTAGTCTTACCAACAGAAAATTCATTTTTTAACCGATTGTGTTTTGCAGATTTATTGATACTGATGCAGATATCATTGATATCAGACCATTTCAAGGTTGATAGCTCACTAACCCTCATACCCGTGTACATTGCTAATTCTATGGCATAAGGCGGCATATATAAAGGGTTCTCCCTATAATATCCATGCAAGGCTTTTAAGATAATAGCAAGTTCAGTATCGGTATAGTATTTATCGCAGTCAGATACTTCAATTTCTCCACAATGTTTTGTAAAGTCCTTAGGCTCAAGAAATTCCACTGGATTATCTGTGATAATTTTTTCAATTCTTGCGTATCTAATCACGTTTTTTATATAGCTGAAAAACTTACGTGTGGTTTCTTTGCACAATTCAAGTCGCTTGATGGTTTCCAACATAAAAACTTTTATTGTGTTCTCATTAATCTGATTAATAGGCATCTCAGCAAAGTCTGTACCAACAAAGAAACGTTTGCAGTCAGTATTAAACTTATAGATTGAGTTATCGTCTAATTCTAAATCCTTAATACTTCGCCACATGTAATAGACTTCTAGGAAAGTAGGGCAAGTCTTTTCCTGCTTTTTTCGGGATTCCTCAATGACATAATACTCTATGATTTTACTATTCAATTTTTCCTCGTTGACACTCTCAATCTGCTTTCCCTTTGGCGGTTCAACCCCCTCTTTTGGTAAATAGCTGTACCACTTACCATTTTTTCCTTGCCAGTAGTTATACATTTTTTTGTGTAAATCAAGAACTTGTTTTTTATTCATATCAACCTGTTCTTGTATATCCGTTAGCGAAAGTATACCAGTTTTTAATTCTTGATACAATATCTTTATTGAATCTGCTCTCGACATAATGGCTTTCTCATATTGCAGGATTTCAAGGGCGTTCAGTTTAGCCAGTACAATCACGCCCCTTTTTAATTTTCAGATATGTAACACTGCTGTCTTTAAGGGGTGAGCCGTTTGTAATGATAGATTTTGTATCATACACCTGTCTGGTATATTCTTTCTGAAAGACGACATTCTCTTGTGTTAAATCCTGTAGAATATCATCTGTAAGCATTAACTTTTGTTCAATTGGCATTTTAAGGTTTTGAGATTTGAAAAATGCCTTTTTTTTGTGTTCCTTTAACTCTAGGTCTTTACCAAAATATTTGCTTAAATAACGTCCTCTGTTCTCCATGCTGTCTACATCAATGCGGTTTATTTTGATAAATCCATACGTCCATAAATCTTGTAGTTTTTCCTTTGCCACAAACGGAAAATCAAAGAAAATAACATGGTAGTGGATTGCTCCACGTTTCTGTTTCTCCCACGTTGCAATATATTTCAATGTCTGGACTTTGGTTTGATACAGATAGTAATTTAATCGTTGTATAAAATACTTAAATTCCTTGTTGGTTATAGTGATGTCTTGAATATTCTCTCGGAATGTCAGCGTTAAAAATTTGGTCTTGTTATCAAAATTGCAGTCAACAATACGGGCAATCTCCCAACGGGTTTGCTCATAGTGTTTTTGCTTGCGCTTTAAACTGTCATATTGCTTATGAGCCGACATTTCATCAAATACTTTACGTTTATGTGCTTGTGTATTACTTGTTTTTGAATCTGAATTTGAATGGCTGTAAATTGGAGTTTCATAGAAATACACTTCTTTCGTAGTAGGAGTTTCAATGATTTTCGTATTGTATACAAAACATTGTTTTGCTTTGCCCACGAAATTCACCTCGTATCCTATTTTGTATGTGCTTGTTTCTACTCCGATTTTTCGGAAGATGTTGTTTTATATATCAAGTAAAGATAGAACGATATCTGTTTCCTTAAATGGTGCAGATAGTCAGCACCTTATGACGTTGTCCGGCACTGACTATCTGCCCCCTTTAGGGAACTATTTTGTTCCGGCTTTTCTGATATTGGCAGCTTCTGCTTTGACGGATAAGCGTCCATTATAAAGACTCGCCCATGTATGTAGTCCCTCAAATGAAACGGTCACTTGTCCTCTTTGCTCCAATTCTTCATTAGACACAAGCTGATTGGCATTTTTAACGCCAACTTTGATTTTCTCAAATTTCAGCTTTGGAAAAAGAACAGTGTAGTAGAAGCCTAGTTTCTCTTTGGTGTTGTAGTCAATCCATTCAGATACTTCGACTAATTGAAATTGTTCCTCCAGTTTGTCCGGGTTTAAAATGAAATCAGTTCCTCTAATCAATAAATATGACCTCCTTAAAATATTTGATTATCTGATATTCAGATATTTATTATAATACAGCACAGAATAAGCGATGTCAAGAGAAATATCTTAATATCCGATAAAAAGATTGACAGAGTGAAAACATTGAAATATAATGAGCATAAACAAGGAGGATTGCGATGAATAAAATAAAAGAATTGAGAAAAGAAAATAACATCACAGTTGCGGAATTGGCAAAAGAGTTGGGAATTTCACAAAGTATGCTGACTAACTATGAAAATGGGAATGGAACTCCAAGGGATGATTCTATATGGGATAGGTTATCACAACTGTTTGGCGTAAGCAAAAGTCATGTTATGGGATTGACTACAGATATTGATGTGGTTCACAGAAAGAAAAAATTTAAAGCGGTTGTGGATATGTCAGAACCCATATCAATACAAGTGGAAAATCAAACAGACATTGATATCTTGACTAAGTTGGACCTACTGGATGATGAAGATACAAACAAGGTATTAGACTTTATTAACAATCTTCTTACTATAAAGAAATATGAGGGAATTGAAGATAGTCCAATCGAATATGTGACGAAATAGCAGAAGTAATCTAAGGCGTCCACTTGCCCAGCCGACCCGCCGCCCTGTTAGGAACCGTCGCTCTGGGCATCCTTCGGAACGTTGGTTTTTGAAAGAACACGAACAAGAAAGAACTAGATGTGGAAAGTATACAGAGAATAGCAGACAGCACGATTGCGAAAGTGTTGTCTGTTATTCTTTTTCTTAGTCATATTCAAAAACAACGGTTTTAAAGGGTTTCTCTCCATAACGAATCAGCCATGCAGAATAATAGAGATTGATTTCAAGGGTAGTAGGAGTGCCGTTAATCTTGTTGTGTTCTGTTTCGATTTTACGAATAGTCTCATCAATTCCCCAATATTTGTAAACAATAACAGTTAGCTCCGTGTCTCGTGTGCCTTGATTACTGAATGACATGCTGTTACGGACATGGTAATCGGGCAGACTGATGTAATAGCAGATTCCGGCAATTAGACAGAACAATAAAAATGTAGTTATGACTTTTATTTTCATGTGTATGCACCTCTCTTTCTTAAATCCCTAAGGGGATAACTATATAGTACCTCGCTGTATAGTGAATTACTACATAAAGATTTATTAAATATACTTTGTGTAGGGGTGATGTATATGAATTATGGACATTTAGAGTTAAGGATAGAAGAACTGTTGAAAGAACGGGATATCAGTAAGAATACCATTTGCAAAGAGTTGGATATTCCGAGGTCAAATTTTAACAGATATTGCAGAAATGAATTTCAAAGGCTGGATGCAAATTTGATTTGTAAGTTATGTGATTATTTTGATTGTGAAGTTGGCGAATTGATTTGTTATGTAAAAGAATAACGAGCTGTTGCTGTTATTGGCATGGAATGGATAAAAGGGTATGCGGAGGTGTGAAAGTCTCTCATACCTTTTTACTTGTGTATTTTATAAAATCGAATTATACTGTGAGTAGTGAAAGTTAAGCAAATAGAATTTGTAAATCTGGACAAATCCGATTTATTATATGAAAGGAAATTATATTATGAAAATTGATGTATGTTCAAAGAAAGAACAGGATTATATTATTGAAAGACTGGTGGAATATAATCTATCTCAGGTTGAGGCTAAACAGAAAGAAAATTTCATAGATTTAAGCAAGAAAATCGGTAAGGATGATAAGATTGTTGCTGGTATTGTAGCAAGGATGTATTGTTGGAATGTAGTTTATGTTGATACATTGTGGGTCGATTCTAGTTATAGAGGGAAAAAACTTGGTAGCTTACTTTTAGAAGAAGTTGAAAATGATGCTAAATCAAAAGGTGCTAAACTTATTCATCTTGATACATTTGATTTTCAAGCCAAAGAATTTTATGAGAAGCAAGGGTATATTGTATTTGGTATATTAGAAAATTGTCCAGAAAAGCATTATAGATATTATTTGAAAAAAGTCTTATAGTTCTTAAATCAAACTTTTGGTCAATATATAAAACTCGACAACTTCCAGTTTGTCAAAATTAAGTACATAATCTTGCTTGGCACAATGGCGGAAATTAGCCACAGGGAACACCTATGGCTAGTGTTTTTTAGCTAATCTATTGAATTTAATAAACTTTTAGAACAAACGGATATACAAGTTTTCCTTTCTGACCGTTTAGGTCGCTTGTTTATATTTGTCATTGGTTGGCTTTTGGTTGGGATTCTTAAATACCCCTTACAAAGCCCGTAAATACGTTGTTCGTTGACCGTAGAGGTCGCGTGTTCGAATCACGTCACTCCGATTGAATGATACAGTATCTGATATAGGTACTGTATTTTTTTATGTCAAAGAGTGTAATTCTTGGTATTTGTAAAAACGTCAGCGATATATGGTTTATAGATGCTTTAATTGCTATAGCTTAAAGCTATAGCAACACACAAGTTATATGTATTATCCAAATCATCCAAATCATGCTACTCTATATCCAGACAAAAACAACAGGAAGAAAAGCACAGGAGGATATAGAAAATGAGCAAATACCAGACACCATACAGATATGATTTTGTGGGAAGTTTTTTAAGACCACAGGAAGTAAAACAGGCAAAAGCAGATTACAGTGAAGGAAAGATCACAAAAGAAGAATGTGATGCTATCGTTGATAAGGCAGTCACAGAAGTAGTTACAAAGCAGAAAGAGTTGGGATTCCACATCATTACAGATGGGGAATTCAGAAGAACTTACTGGCACCTGGACTTCATGTGGGGATTTGAAGGTGTTGGCCACGAACAGACAGGAGCGGGTGTACAGTTCAATGCAGAGATGGCAGCAGTAGAAGATACTTACCTGACAGGAAAAGTAAAGGCAAAAGCGCATCCATTTGTAGAAGGATTCAAATTCTTAAAACAGTTTGAAGATGAGAACACGGTTGCAAAATATACGATTCCGGCACCGGCACAGATGTTCCAGCAGATGATCGTTCCGGCAAATTTTGAAAATACAAGAAAATATTATGCAACAAATGAAGAACTGATTCAGGATATCGGGAAAGCTTATCAGGAAGTCATTAAGCAGTTTTATGAGGCAGGATGTCGCAACCTTCAGCTGGATGACTGTACATGGGGAGCGATCGTAGGAGATGCCGCAAAACAGAGATACAAAAGCCTGGGACAGGACCTGGATGAAGTAAAAGGACAGCTGTTGGAAGTGAATAACCTTGCGTTAGAAGGAAAACCAGAGGATATGGTGATCACTTCACATATCTGCAGAGGTAATTATCACTCTACATTCTTCACAAGCGGTCCATATGATTCCGTAGCAGACTATGTATTTGAAAAGGAAAATGTAGATGCATTATTCCTGGAATATGATGATGCAAGATCAGGAGGATTTGCACCGCTTGCAAAAGTTTCAGAGGATAAGAAAGTCGTTCTGGGACTGGTCACAACTAAGTCACCGGAACTTGAAGACAAAGAAACCGTGATCAAAAGAATCCATGAAGCAGAAAAGTATATTCCGCTTGAGAGATTGTATTTAAGCCCGCAGTGTGGATTTGCATCCTGCGAAATCGGTAATAAACTGACAGAAGAAGAGCAGTGGGCAAAATTAAAACTGGTGAAAGAAATCGCAGAAGAGGTATGGAAGGACGCATAAGACCATACATACCGAAGTATCAAACAGCAGATTTACAATACGCTGCTCGAAGAAAAAAGGAATCCCAAAGATCACATTGATCCGGGATTCCTCTTTTTCTGTTCTCGTTATTCATTTAATCTACATGATACACATAATTTTCTTTACGAGGCTTCGCTTTCGGCACATCTCCGGCCGGATATCCGAGCACGCAGTGTCCGATGCCTTCATAATCACCTTCCACGCCCCATTTTTTCAAAAGAGCCTTACCTTCTTCCGATGCAAAGACTTCTTTCGCCCGGTGGATCCAGCAGCTTCCGATTCCAAGAGAAGCGGCAGCATTCATCAGATTGCCCATGACAAGGCTTCCGTCATAGATATGTGTCGGTCTGTTCTTATCAGCTAATACAACCAAGACAACCGGTGCTCCGTAGAACGGATCTGTATCAGTTCCCATGACATCCGCATTCATTTTGGAAAGCTGATCGCGGGTGGCGTTGTCTGTAACGGCAACAATAACCGGTGACTGCATTCCCATGCCGGTTGCGGCATAAGTGCCTGCTTCAAGAATCAGATCCAGATCTTCTTTCGGGATCATGTCCGGTTTGTAACCGCGTACACTGCGGCGTTCGATCATGTTTTTAATACTTTCGTTCATAAATCAAGACTCCTTTAGAATACAGTGAAAAAATAAAATCTCATAATATAAAAAGAAAATAAAACGAAACGGATGATTTACACTTCTTTGTTCTCGTATACATGTCTCTTGATCGCTTCGAAACTTTCTTTACTGATCACATGCTCCATCTTACATGCATCGGCAGCAGCGACATCCGCAGGTACGCCGAGATGTATCAGCCAGGATGATAAAAGTGTGTGGCGTTCGTAAATCATATTTGCAATCTCCAGGCCGGATGGTGTCAAATGAATAAATCCCTGCTCATCTACTTTAATATGTTCCTTCTCGCGAAGGTTCTTCATGGCAACACTGACGCTGGATTTCTTGAATCCAAGCTCATTGGCAATATCTACGGAACGCACTACAGGCAGTTTCTGGCTTAAAATCAGAATCGTTTCAAGGTAGTTCTCAGCAGATTCATTTAATACATTGCTCATAATAAGTCATTCCTTCCTTCATACGTTAACATTGAATTTAGTATAGCACAGTTCCAAATTACTGGCAAATAAAAGAAAAATCTTAATGAGAAAAAATAATCAATAAAATGAAATAAAGTGGTTGACAGCTAACGAACGTTAGCATATACTAACTATTGCAGGAGATAATGAAAACATTTATCATTATCAAAATCATTATCAAAACAGGCAGAGAAAATGCAAAAAATCATACATAAAGAAAACGAGGTGTTATTATGCCGCTTACAATGGCCGGTATCGGTGAAACAAACACAATCTCACGTATTGGTGGAAATGAAGAGACAAGACGTTTTCTGGCAAATCTTGGATTTGTTGCAGGAGCGGAAGTTGTTGTACTGTCGAAGATCGGAGGCAATGTGATCGTAAATGTCAAAGACTCCAGAGTGGCAGTAAATGAGGATATGGCGCGGCACATCATGGTTTAGTACCGGGGTGTCTGCTGTATTATAGATACTAACAATCTAAGGAAAGGAGAAACAGCAATGACTTTAGGTGATGCAAAAGTTGGAAGTACAGTTGTTGTAACGAAGATTGAAGGGGACAGCGCATACAAGCGCCGTATTATGGACATGGGCATTACAAAAGGAAGCGAGCTGTATATCAGAAAGGTAGCTCCACTTGGAGATCCTGTAGAGATTACAGTAAGAGGCTATGAGCTTTCAGTAAGAAAAGACGATGCTCAGTGTGTCCAGGTAAAATAAGACTTACCGAAGGAACTGACAGATACATATTGTCGCATTAGAATTTACACGTTCAAGGAGGTAAATAGGAATGGGAATCAAGATCGCACTTGCGGGAAACCCAAACTGTGGTAAAACCACAATGTTTAACGCCTTAACGGGTGCCAACCAGTATGTTGGTAACTGGCCAGGTGTTACAGTAGAGAAAAAAGAGGGAAAATTAAAAGGAAAGAGAAAGAACGATGACATCATCGTAACAGACCTTCCGGGTATCTATTCTCTTTCGCCATATACACTGGAAGAAGTAGTCAGTCGTGATTATATCTTAAACGATAATCCGGATGTTATTATTGATCTTGTAGATGCAACGAATATTGAGCGTAACCTGTATCTTACAACACAGCTGATCGAGACAGGTGTTCCGGTGGTTATTGCACTGAACATGACAGACCTTCTGGAGAAGAGAGGAATCAAGATCGATACAAAGAGACTTTCTATGTTATTAGACTGCCCGATCGTTGAGACTTCTGCTCTGAAACAGACAGGACTGGATACGCTGATTGAGACAGCAATCAAAGTGGCTAATAAAAAAGAAGTTGATCTTCCAAGAGAAATCTTCTCTAAAGAAATGGAAGCAGCAGTTGCAGATGTGAAAGGGGTTCTCCCGGATACAATCTCCGAAGACAAGAAGAGATGGTATGCAGTGAAGTTCCTTGAGAACGACAGCAAGGTTGTAGAAAGTATGAATCTTTCTGCAGCAGCAAAAGCAGCAGTTGATAAAGACAGAAAAGAACTTGAGACAAAACATGACGATGATATGGAAAGTATCGTAACAGATGAACGTTACAAATTCATCCAGAAGATCGTTGAGACAACTGTCAAAAAAGGAAAAGACAAATTAACAACATCCGATAAGATCGACAGAATTGTTACAAACCGTATTCTTGGTATCCCGATCTTCATCGCAGTTATGTTTGTTGTTTACTACATTTCCGTAACAACAATCGGTACAATCGTAACAGACTGGACAAATGATACATTTGTAGTTGCTGTTCAGGATCTCGCTTCAAAAGGACTCGAAGCAGCCGGTGTAAGCAGCGTGATCGAAGGATTGGTAGTTGATGGTATCATCGGCGGTATCGGAGCGGTACTTGGATTCGTACCACAGATGGCAATCCTGTTCCTCTTCCTTTCTATCCTGGAAGACTGCGGATATATGGTACGTATCGCATTCGTTATGGACCGTGTATTCAGACACTTCGGACTGTCTGGTAAAAGTTTCATTCCACTTCTGATCTCATCAGGTTGTGGTATCCCTGGAATTATGGCTTCTAAGACCATTGAGCAGGACAATGACAGACGTCTGACAATCATGACAGCAACATTCATCCCATGCGGAGCTAAATTACCGGTTATCGCATTAATGGGTGGAGTTATGACAAGCTATGCAACAGGAAGCTACACGGCAGGTGGATTTATGGCACCTATCATGTACTTCGTAGGTATCGTAGCAGTATTAGTAGCAGCAATCATCCTGAAGAAGACAAAACCATTCTCAGGAAAACCGGCACCATTCGTTATGGAGCTTCCACAGTATCATATTCCACAGGCTAAGACAGTTCTTCTCCATGTATGGGAAAGACTGAAAGGATTCATCATCAAAGCCGGAACAATCCTGTTCCTTGCTTGTGTAGTAATGTGGTTCCTTGGTGGATTCGGATTCACAAATGGCGGATTCGGACTTGTAGACGACAGTGCAGACAGCTTACTTGCAGCAATCGGTGGATTTATCGCACCAATCTTTGCACCACTTGGATTTGGAGAGTGGCAGCCAGTAGCAGCTTCTCTTTCTGGATTCACAGCAAAAGAAGCAATCGTTTCAACAATGGGTGTACTTGCAAACGTAGCAGAGAGTCAGTCAGAAGATACTGTAACAGTAGCTCAGGCTATTCAGGCATGGTTCCCAAGTGCAGTAGCAGCGTTCTCATTCCTGCTATTCAACCTGTTAGATTCACCTTGTCTGGCAGCGATTGCAACAATGGCACAGCAGATGCAGTCCAGAAAATGGTTCTGGTTTGCAATCCTGTTCCAGAATGTATTCGCTTATCTCGTAACACTTTGTGTATACCAGATCGGTACATTGGTAACTGGCGGCGGATTTGGAGTTGGTACAGCAGTGGCATTTGTGGTAGTAGCAGTCATGCTGTTCCTGTTATTCAGACCTGATCCGTATAAAGATCAGAAAGTTTATTCCAAACGTTCTGTAAATGCATAAGTAGAGCGGACCGGACGTAACTCATTTACGTCCGGATTTCCCTTTGAAGGAGGCAGTTTTCATGGTAGCCATTTTAGCAGATATCATTATTTTAGCATTAATATTAGGGTATTGCGCATACCTGGTATACGGAATTGTGAAGAGATTTAAAAATGGAGTCATCCAGGGATGCGGCGGCAGCTGTGCCGGATGCAGTGGATGCGGTGGTGGATGCTACAGTTCAGATCCTGATGAAGTGAAAAAAATGATCGAAAATATGTATGGTAAATAAAGGAGTTGGCAGTCATGGGCAATTCGACAGGCTCTATGTTCTACCTGTTCGTGATCGTGATTGTCCTTTACATTGTCGGTGCTTCTATCTATCAGGCATTTCTCTGGTTCAGGAAATGGCAGGAGAAAAAAAGAGACGAAAAGTTCAGCATGGATAATGAGGAGAACAAAGAATAGAGGGATAGAGATATGGCAGATATTATAGTTGTATTAATCGTGATCGTTCTTCTTGGATTTGCATTAAGAGGAGCAATCAGGCATTTTAAAGGTGACAGTCCCTGCTGTGGCGGCGGAACCGGTATCATCAAAACTGACGATAAAGAACTGAAGAATCCGGTGATCGGAAAGAAGACAGTTCATATCGAAGGTATGACCTGTGAGCACTGCGTACAGTCAGTAAAGAAAGCGTTAAATGAGATAGAAGGTGTTTCGGCAAGAGTGGACTTACAGAAGAAAGAAGCAGTGGTGTCTTATGACCGTGAGATTGAAAATGATGTTTTGAAAAAAACAGTTGAAAAAGCAGGATTTCAGGTTGCTTCTATTACAGAGTAGATACGATAGGAGGATGACAGGTGGATAAGGCAAAAGAAGCGATTGTACAGAAACTAAAAGCCAGTGGATGCAGGATCACCAAGCAGAGACTGATGCTTCTGGATATTATACTGGAAGAAAACTGTTCCTGTTGCAAAGAAATCTATTACCGCGCATCTCGGATCGATCCAAGCATCGGAACAGCAACCGTATACCGGATGATCAACAAGCTGGAGGAAATCGGAGCGATCAATCGAAGAAATATGTATAAAGTAGCATGTGATCCGGATTGTGACCTGCAGAATGCATGTACGGTTGAACTGGACGATGATACGATCAAGCATCTGTCTGCAAAGAACTGGAATGCTGTGATACAGGCAGGACTGAAAGCATGTGGTTATGTAGAAGATCAGAAAGTACGGAACATAACAGTGCAGTCATAAATATGCAGTTGATAAAATTTATCAATAGCCTGAAAATATTTGAAAAGGACATTCCTTGGTGTTATAATTTGCAGAAACAAAAACGACTGCCGGACACAAATGAAGGGATGTCCTTTTTGTTATAATGTTTGTAGTGATGAATTAATAAATATACAATGGAGGGAATACATATGTTAAATTTAAAAGACATTAATTGGAAAAAACCAGGACTTTTTGCGGCAGGAGTAGCTTTCGGAACAGCGGGAATCAAGATCCTGACAAGTGATGATGCAAAGAAATTATATACAAACTGTACAGCAGCCGTATTAAGAGCAAAATCTTGTGTGATGAAGACTGCAACAAGCGTTCAGGAGAATGCAGGAGATATTTTAGCAGAAGCAAAGCAGATCAATGAAGACAGAGCAGCAGAGGCAGAAGCAGAAGTTGTAGATGATTTTTGCGAGACAGAAGAGACAGCAGAAGATACTGCTGAAGCAACAGAAGAATAAAAATCCGGCACTGAAGATAAAGAAAAGTTGCCGAAAATACATAGATACAGGCACCTGCGGAACATCTGCAGGTGCTTTTGTAAGACTAGCAAGAGGTGACAAGAGTGAAATTTAAGATTAAGCATGAGATAAGAGGAAGAATCCGTATCCACATGGAGCAGAAACGCATGACTCATGAACAGGCGGACATTCTTCTCTTTTATCTGCAGAATATAGACGGCGTATTCCGCGCAGATGTCTATGACAGAACGGCGGACGCAACGATTCATTATAAGGGAAACAGAGAAACAATCATCGAAGGACTCCGCAGATTCCGTTATGAGGAAGTAGAAGTGCCGAATGGCCTGTTAGAGACATCCGGAAGAGCAATGAATGCAGAGTATCAGGAGAAACTGGTGGATAAGATTCTGTTCCATTATGGAAGAAAATTCTTACTGCCATATCCGATCTCGGCAGCATATACAACGATCATGTCGGCAAAATATATCTGGAAAGGCATCAAGACCCTGATGGAAAGAAGGATTGAAGTTCCGGTACTGGATGCAACAGCAATCGGAGTATCAATCTTCAGAAGTGATTTCAGTACGGCAAGTTCGATCATGTTCTTGCTTGGAATCGGTGAACTCTTAGAAGAGTGGACACATAAAAAGTCTGTAGATGACCTGGCAAGAACCATGTCATTAAATGTAGGAAAAGTATGGTTAAAGACCGGAGATCAGACGGTTCTGGTTTCTTCTAATCAGATCAAATCCGGAGACCAGGTTGTCGTACATATGGGAAATGTCATCCCGTTTGACGGAGAGGTTGTGGATGGAGAAGCTATGATCAATCAGGCTTCACTGACAGGAGAATCTGTTCCGGTAAGAAGAACTACAGGAAATTATGTTTATGCCGGAACTGTTGTAGAAGAAGGAGAAGTGACAGTCGATGTTAAAGCAGTCGGCGGTTCCAGCCGTTATGAGAAGATTGCAGCAATGATCGAAGAATCCGAGAAATTAAAATCCGGACTGGAAAGCAGGGCAGAGCATCTTGCAGATAAACTAGTTCCGTATTCGCTTGGCGGTACGGCCCTTACTTATCTGCTTACAAGAAATGCAACAAAGGCACTGTCGATTCTGATGGTAGACTTTTCATGTGCATTAAAGCTCGCTATGCCAATCTCCGTACTTTCTGCAATCCGTGAAGCAGGTATGTACAAGATTACTGTAAAAGGTGGAAAATATCTGGAAGCGGTTGCCGAAGCAGATACGATCGTATTTGACAAGACCGGTACACTGACAAAGGCAAAACCGACGGTAGCAGAAGTGGTATCATTTAACGGAATGAGTGAGGATGAACTGCTCCGTATTGCTGCATGCCTGGAGGAACATTTCCCTCACTCAATGGCAAAAGCAGTGGTAAGCGCGGCAAAGACAAAACATTTGGATCACGAAGAAATGCATTCAAAAGTTGAGTATATTGTTGCTCACGGCATCTCAACACAGATTGAAGGAAAGAAAGCCGTAATCGGAAGTTATCACTTTGTATTTGAAGATGAAAAAGTAGTAATACCGGAAGGCATGGAAGAAAAATTTGAGAATCTGCCCGAAGAATATTCACATCTTTATATGGCAATTGAAGGAAAACTTGCAGCCGTGATCTGTATCGAAGATCCACTGCGTGAAGAAGCAGTAGAAGTGATTTGTGAACTGCGAAAGGCCGGACTTAGCAAAATTGTCATGATGACAGGTGACAGTGAACGTACAGCAAAGGCTATTGCAAAGCGTGTTGGTGTAGATGAATATTATGCGGAGGTATTACCGGAAGATAAGGCAGAATTCTGTGAAAGAGAAAAAGCAGCCGGACGTAAAGTTATCATGATTGGTGACGGTATCAACGATTCACCGGCACTTTCCGCAGCCAATGTAGGAATCGCAATCAGTGATGGAGCAGAGATTGCAAGAGAAATTGCTGATATTACAGTTGGCGCAGACAATTTAAAAGAACTGGTTACATTAAAGAAGATCAGTAACGGTCTGATCAAGAGAATCAGCCACAATTATCATTCAATTGTAGGATTCAATGCAGGACTGATCGCACTTGGTGTAGCAGGTATCATCATGCCGACAACATCCGCATTACTTCATAATACATCCACTCTGATCATTGGACTTAGAAGTATGCAGAATCTGCTCGATGAGTAAAGATACAATATGAAAAAATATCTAAAAAATAATGGATAAAGAAATGAACAGGGATGACAAAAGTCGTCCCTGTTCATTTTAATACGTGCGCCTTGCGGCGCACGTTTCTAACGGGTGAAAGTCCCTAATCCGCTCTAGTAGTGGGAATAATTATTGACCTCCTACCCGATCAAAGTATGCAAGAGAAGTTGCCGGTGGCAAGTTCTCTGTACGAAGGAAGAATAACTGTTGACTTTTGCGAAGCGCAAGTGTAGATTAAAAGATAGTCAATTTTGGAAGAACAAGACAGAAAAGAGGAAAAATATAAATGAAGAAAACAGGAAAACAAAATATCAGATGGAATACCATGAAAATTCTGGCAGTAGGTTTTCTAAGTGTAATTTTTCTTGGAGCGGTGCTTTTATGGTTGCCGGTATCTAACGAAAAATCAATCAGTTTTCTGGATGCGCTTTTTACATCAACATCATCGGTATGTGTGACCGGATTGGTTACAATTGTTCCCAAATACCAATTTACAATTACAGGAAAAGTAATTTTGCTGATTTTAATTCAGATTGGAGGATTGGGCGTGATTGCATGTATTACCGCATTTTTTATGCTTCTGAAAAGAAAGATTACGGTAAAAGAGAGAGTTGTTATTCAAGAAGCTTATAATATGAATTCTCTCGGTGGTCTGGTAGGTCTGGTACGTAAAATTTTGATTGGGACAGTAGTAGTAGAAGGAATTGGGGCCGTTTTTTACGCCATACAATTTATTCGGGACTATGGGGTTGCAAAAGGAATCTGGTATGGAATTTTTCATTCAATTTCTGCATTTTGCAACGCAGGAATTGACATCCTTGGAGATGACAGTCTGGCAAGATACGCAACAGATCCTTTGATTAATATTATAACAATGCTGTTGATTATCCTTGGCGGAATTGGTTTTACCGTGTGGTATGACGTGATTGATAACGGAAAGAAGATTTGGCATCGGGAAATTCCCGGAAAATGCTGGTTTACCAGACTTAAGTTACATTCAAAAATAGCGATCATTACAACGGGATTCTTATTGATAGCAGGGACAGTTTTGAACTTTGCACTGGAGTATCATAATCCGGCAACGATAGGGCATCTTAATACCGGACAGAAATTGATGGTTTCCGCATTTCAGGCTGTGACAACAAGAACGGCTGGGTTTAGTACATTTCAGCAATCTGGGATGTACGAAGAAACTGGTTTTTTAAATATTATTTTGATGTTTATAGGCGGTTCTCCGGGAGGAACTGCAGGTGGTCTGAAGACGACGACATTTGCACTTTTATTTCTCGCATTTCATACAATGCTTCGGGGAGGGCATGATATTGAATGTTTCCGGAGAAAAGTGGATGAAAAAAACTTCCATGTAGCATTTGTTACAATTATGTTGGCATTAGCTATATACATAACAGGAACAACATTTGTTGCTGTCATTGAACCAGATACAATTTCATTTCAGAGAATCATGTATGAGACCGCATCTGCAATGGCGACAGTTGGACTCTCGCAGGATCTGACAACACACTTGCGGACGGGAAGCAAGATTGTGCTGATGATAATGATGTATATAGGACGTGTCGGGCCTATGACCATTGCATTATTATTTGCAGGAAAGGTGAACTTAAAAGAAAAGATGCGGACACTTCCAACGGAAAAGATTATGATTGGGTAACAAGGAGGAAAAGATTATGAAGAAACAATTTGCAGTATTTGGTTTGGGAAGTTTTGGAGAAAGCATTGCATTAGAATTACAAAAACTTGGATGTGAGGTAGTTGCTGTAGATAAAGATATGGAGCGGGTAAATGGAATTGCTGATTCTGTATCATATGCGATGCAGGCAGATATTGGAGATCCAGAATTTATCAGATCTCTTGGAACAAGAAATCTGGACGCTGTTGTGATTGCTGAAGCAGAAAGTCTGGAAGCAAGTATTATGGCAGCACTTGAGTGTAAGGAAATTGGAGTACCGAACGTAATCGCAAAAGCAAAAAATAACCGTCATGCAACTGTATTAAAGAAAATCGGTGTGGATACCATCATTTTTCCGGAGAAAGAAATGGGAGTCCGTCTGGCAAAGAATCTTATGTCAGCCAGTTTTACAGATTGGATTGCACTATCTCCGGCCTATAGTATAGTGGAAACTCCAATGCCGGCTAAATGGAGTGGAAAAACTTTGAAAGAACTGGATGTGCGCCGGAACTATGAAGTGAATGTCGTAGGAATTAAAAGTGGGGCGCATGTAGAAGTCAACCCGGATCCTTTAGAAGTATTGCGAAAAGATATGGTTTTGATTTTGGTTGGATCTAATACAGCGTTAGAAGCATTATAAGGAAGAGTTGTATTTGGAATATTATACATATGAGACGGTTTTGCTAAAAATATTTACAATCTAAGAAGTTTAATGAGGATTTATGTCATTAAGCTTCTTTTTTTATACATAATTCTTGACAGCAAGGGAAGAATGATATAGTATTCAAATATAGATTGTTAGATATAACTAACGCTTGTTAGGAGGTACTAAGGTGATGGACAGATATCTGATTGAAAAATGTCTGGTGGAACATTGTTCGGCAACACTGGCATCTATGAAATCAGCAAATTTATTTAATATGACATTTGCAGATGATACAGACGTGGAAGATCAGATTGAGTTCTGGAATCAGTGCATGAAAGAAAAAGGAATCCGTCTCTATATATTACAGAGACAGGATAAACGTGTACTGGTCTATGTCTATCGGAAGAAACAGCTCGAGGTCAGTCTGAACCGGCCGGGAGTAGCAAAGTTCCTGAAGAAATACGGCTATGAAAGCACAGAGATCAAATATGCATTGAGCCGGTTAAAGTCAAGAATAGGGGAAAATAATGAATTTCCACATGAAATCGGAATTTTTCTGGATTATCCGCTTGGTGACGTGATCGGATTCATTGTGAATCAGGGACGCAATTTCAAATGCGCAGGATGCTGGAAGGTATATTGTGATGAGTGTGCATGCCGGAAAACATTTGCAAAATATAAAAAATGCAGAGATGTCTATGTACGTCTCTGGCAGCAGGGAAGAAGTGTTTTGCAGCTTACGGTAGCTGCCTGACATATAAATTTATCAATGAAAGAGGTAGAAACAATGAGTAAAATTGCAGTAGTATATTGGAGCGGAACAGGTAACACAGAGGCAATGGCCAACGAAGTAGCAGAAGGAGCAAAGGCGGCAGGAGCAGAAGTTGATGTATTAACGGCTTCAGAATTTGGCGCAGACAAGATGGACGCTTACGATGCAGTGGCATTCGGCTGCCCGGCTATGGGAGCAGAAGAACTGGAAGACAGCGAATTCGAGCCAATGTTCTCTGACTGTGAAGGAAAACTTGGAGGCAAGAAGATCGCACTCTTCGGATCTTATGGATGGGGAGACGGAGAATGGATGAGAACATGGGAAGAGACATGCAAGGCTGATGGAGCTGTTCTTGCATGTGATAGTGTACTTGCAAATGAAGCACCGGATGATGATGCAGTTGCAGCTTGCCAGGCACTTGGAAAGGCACTTTGCTAGCCGCGTTTTGATTCACCTAAAAAGATATGATATGCTGACGATAGTTAGAATAATCTAACTATCGTGTGAATAAATCATGGCATACTCCTTCTGTCTCATCCCTGAGCAAGAGAGGCAGAAGTAGTTCCATGGGAAAGGATCTTGACATGGAGAATTTTTTAGCAATTGAGAAGGTTATTGGAAGAGAGATTATTGATTCGAGAGGTAATCCGACGGTAGAGGCAGAAGTATATCTTCTGGATGGAACTGTAGGAAGAGGTGTAGCACCAAGCGGCGCATCTACAGGAGAATTCGAAGCACTGGAACTTCGTGACGGAGACAAATCACGTTTCGGCGGAAAAGGTGTAACCAAAGCCGTAGAGAATATTAATACAGTGATTAACGATGCACTGAAAGGTGTAGATGCATCAGACATTTATGTAGTAGATACAGCAATGATCGCAGCAGACGGAACAAAAGATAAATCGAACTTAGGAGCAAATGCAATCCTTGCGGTATCGATCGCAAGTGCACGTGCAGCAGCAAATGCACTGGAGATCCCGCTTTACCGTTTCCTCGGAGGCGTAAATGGTAACAGACTTCCGGTACCTATGATGAATATATTAAACGGAGGCGCACATGCGGCCAACACAGTTGACGTACAGGAATTCATGATCATGCCTGTAGGAGCACCAAGCTTCAAAGAAGCACTCCGCTGGTGTGCAGAAGTATTCCATGCACTGGCAGCATTATTAAAATCAAAAGGACTTGCAACTTCCGTAGGTGATGAAGGTGGATTTGCACCGGACCTTGCATCTGATGAAGAAGCAATCCAGTACATCTTAGATGCAGTAAAAGATGCTGGATATGAGCCTGGAAAAGACTTCATGATTGCTATGGATGCAGCATCTTCTGAATGGAAAGGTGAGAAGAAGGGCGAATATGTACTTCCAAAAGCAGGTACAAAATTTACTTCCGAAGAACTTATCGAGCACTGGAAGAAACTGGTAGACAAGTATCCGATCATCTCTATCGAAGATGCATTAGACGAAGAAGACTGGGAAGGATGGCAGAAACTGACAGCTGAACTTGGAGATAAGGTACAATTAGTCGGAGACGATCTGTTCGTAACGAATACAGAGAGACTTTCCAAAGGTATCGAACTTGGATGCGGTAACTCAATCCTTATCAAGTTAAACCAGATCGGATCAGTATCAGAGACACTGGAAGCAATCAAGATGGCTCATAAAGCCGGCTACACAGCTATCTCATCTCACCGTTCCGGAGAGACAGAAGATACAACAATTGCAGATCTTGCAGTAGCACTTAATACCTGCCAGATCAAGACAGGAGCACCTTCCAGATCAGAACGAGTTGCAAAATACAACCAGTTGCTGAGAATTGAAGAAGAACTTGGAACAAGTGCTGTATATCCTGGAAAAGCAGCATTTAATGTGAAGAAATAATAAGAGTTTAAAAAATATTTAAAACTTCATATCCGTTTATTTAATCCCCTTCTGTAGGATAGAGACTGAAAAAAGTCAAGTCGTACAGGAGGGGATTGTATTATGGAAAAAAAGATATATGGTCTGTCCATGCAGGAAGTAGAAGAAAAAAGGAAAAAAGGCGAAGGAGAGCAAGAACCGGAAAGCATTACAAAAAGCAAGAAACAGATCATCCGGGAAAATGTGCTGACATTATTCAATCTGTTGAATTTCATCATTGCAGGATTGTTATTCGCAGTGGGAGCGTATACCAACATGATCTTCATCGCGATCATTATACTGAATATCGTGATTGGGATCGCACAGGAATGCAAAGCCAAGAAACTGGTAGATGAATTATCTATTCTGAACCGGCCAGCTATAAAAGTAAGAAGAGAAGGCGAAGATCAGGAGATTGAATTAAAAGATATCGTAAAAGGAGATATCGTGATCCTGGAAAGCGGAAGCCAGATCTGCAATGACAGTATTGTTACAAGCGGCAGTCTGGAGGTCAATGAATCCCTTCTGACAGGAGAAAGTGATCCTGTGATAAAGGAAGTGGGAAGTACGTTATATTCAGGAAGTTCCGTGATTTCCGGTAAGGCCTGTGCGGAAGTCATCCATGTAGGAAATGATAACTATGCAACTAGTCTTGTAAACGAAGTAAAAAAAGAAAAGCAGGTACAGTCAGAGCTATTAGGCTCTATGAGAAAGGTTACAAGATTTACAAGTAGCTTGATTATTCCACTTGGAATCCTCTTATTCTTAGAAGCGTTTGTATTGCGGAAAGCACCGGTAAATGAATCGGTTGTCGCTTCAGCGGCGGCACTTCTCGGAATGCTTCCAAAAGGACTGGTGTTACTGATCTCTGTATCACTGGCAACCGGTGTGATCCGTCTGGCGAAGATGAAAATCCTGGTTCAGAATATCTATTCACTGGAAACACTGGCGCATGTAGATGTGCTGTGTCTGGATAAGACCGGAACCATTACAGATGGAAAACTGAAAGTAAAATATGTGATCCCGATGGACCGAGATGAAGAAATTAATCTGACGGAAGATGAAGAAAAACAGTTGGTACGGGCTTATCTGGATGCAAGTGATGATAATAATGCAACATTCCAGGCACTGAAAAAAGCATTTGCGGAGAAGAAGTCTGAAGAGAAAAATGTGGAAGAAAAAAATATCAGATATAAAGAAAAATATAATGACAGGACAGATAAAACGTACTTTATAAAGAATAAAATATCCTTTTCATCAAAACGAAAATGGGGAAGTATCAGTTTTATTGGAAAGGGAACCGTTTTTGTCGGTGCACCGGAGCGGATTCTTGGAACACTTCCGGAAAGTCTGGAAAATGAACTGGAGCATGGAAGAAGACTGGTAGCGATCGGATATTATGACGGAGAATGGAAAGATGAGGAACATTTACCGGCACAGATCCAGCCATTATACGGTGTCGTGCTTGAGGATCAGATCCGTCGCAATGCAAAAGAGACACTGGAATTTTTCCACAGACAGGGAGTAGATGTCAAAGTCATTTCCGGCGATCATGTCAAGACAGTTGCTATGATAGCAAAACGTGCAGGGCTGAGAGGATGGGCAGATGCAATTGATATGTCATCCGTCGGTGAGGAGCCGGATTATGATGCAATCTGCCGGGAGTATACCGTATTTGCAAGAGTGACACCTAAGCAGAAGCAGGAACTGGTAAAGGCATTCCAGAGACAGGGGCACAAGGTGGCAATGACCGGAGACGGAGTGAATGATCTTCTCGCACTCAGAGAAGCAGATTGTTCGATCGCAATTGCAGACGGAAGTGATGCAAGCAGACAGATCGCGCAGGTTGTCCTTATGGATTCTGACTTTACACACCTTCCGCAGGTAGTAATGGAAGGAAGAAAGGTCATCCATAATGTAACAAGAACAGCAGGAGTATTCTTTATAAAAACGATTTATTCGGTACTGGTATCCATCTTCTGTGTCCTTACGAATACGCCATTTCCATTCATTCCGATACAGATTACATTGATCGATGCGTGTATAGAAGCTTATCCGTCCTTCCTGACAATTCTGGAATCAGATACGAGACGGATCAAAGGAAGATTCCTTTCCACTGCGATCTGGAATGCGGCACCATTCGGAATTGTGGCCGCGGTGATGATAGGTGTTACAACGCTCTTTCTTCCGATGGCATCCGGCGAGAAACAGACAATCATGTACCTGACACTGATTATTATTTCCATGACAGCAGTGATCCGCAGTTGTATTCCGTTTAATGTATTGCGTGGATTTATCTGTGTTACAATGATATGTGGAACATTTGGAGCACTTGTGATCCTGCCGGGATTATTTGAGATCAGTGCGATGTCGGTTGCAATGTGGGGACATTTCCTGATCGGAAGTCTTACATCGGTTGCCGGACTGCTGATCATATTAAATTTAAGAGGACAGCAGGAAGAATACAAAGCACATATGCGTAAGAAAAAAATAAAAAGAGAAGCGTAAAGTAAAATCTGCAGACCGGCAATGCATAGAAGATAAGAATATGCTATGATGAAGAAAAGAGATAAGAACAACAAGAAGGTGAGAAGCTATGCCGTTAAAAAAGAAATTATTTCGTTCCAATATGCTGTTTTTATTCCTGTCGATGGTTACGCTGCTTCTAATCGGAACAGCTGTGATAGGAGCATGTGAAGACAGATTTGAAAGAACATTTGAAGAGATCGGATATGAAAAGATGGACAGGGATGTATGGGATATCTCGAAGGATATCGGGAAAGAAGCCATCCGGGAGTCTTTTTCATTTCTGGTACTGATCGTGCTGGTTGTAGGCATTATAGCGATTCTGGCATTGCTTCTCCTGGCATCCATATTTACAAAAAGAATGAACCGTCTTGTCATGGAGCCGTTAGACTGCCTGGTTGAAGGTGCAAAAAGGATCCAGGACGGCAATCTGGAAGAAGAGATCGTATATGAAGGACAGGAAGAGTTCGAACGGGTCTGCCGTGCGTTCAATGAGATGCAGAGGACAATTCTGGAAGATCAGAAGATACGGGAACGGAATGAAAAGGCAAGGACAGATATGGTAACAGGAATCTCTCACGATCTAAGAACTCCGCTTACGTCAATCCGGGGCTATATCAAAGGGGTTCTGGATGGTGTGGCAAATACGGAAGACAAACGGACAATGTATCTGGAGACGGCCTATGAATCTACGGAAGATATGAATATCTTGCTACAGAAATTGTTCGATTTCTCCAGAATGGAAAGCGGGCAGATGCCAGTTCATATGATACAGATCGATCTTGCAGAATATGTACAGGGATTCACAGCACAAAAAGAAAAGACCCTGGATCCGTCCGAAGTCCAGCTTGTAATGGAACAGGAAGAAGAGATCCTTCCGGATGTCAATGTGGATATAGAGCAGATCCAACGTATACTGGAGAACCTTCTGGAGAACAGCAGGAAATATGTAGAAAGAAAACCGGTGGAGATCTGGCTGCGTGTCAGAAAGGATGAAAGTCATGTAATCCTGGAATGGAAAGATAACGGAGACGGCGTGCCGGAAGAAAAGATCGGCAGGATATTTGACAGGTTTTACAGATGCGATGAGGCCAGAACAAAGAAGGGAAGCGGTGTCGGACTTTATGTGGTAAAATACATTATGGAAGAGCATGGAGGAAGTGTGGAAGCTGTGAATGACGGCGGGCTGAAATTGATACTGCGCTTTCCAAGAGCTGATAAAAATATGTGAGGAGTGAATGTAGGATGTCCAGAATACTGATCGTAGAAGATGACAGGAAGATTGCACAGTTAGAAAGTGATTATCTGGAGAGTAACGGATATGAGACAAAAATCATTGAAGACGGGAAAAAGGCACTTTCCGAATTGAAAACGAATCATTATGACCTGATACTTCTGGATCTGATGCTTCCGGGATGCAGCGGATATGATATCTGCAGGAAGATCAGGGATGAGATAGACATTCCGATCCTTATGGTGACGGCACGGACAGAAGGCGTTGATGTGATCAGGGGACTGGGACTTGGTGCGGATGATTATATCACGAAGCCATTTGATCCGTCACAGCTTGTCGCAAGAGTACGTTCACATCTGAAGCGTTATGAAAGGCTGACGACCAGGCATAAAGAAAGAGAAGAGAAAGAAAATGCACAGGAGCAGATCAAAGTAGAAGATGTCGTGATTGAGCCGCAGACATGGAGAGTATGGAAAGCAGGAGAAGAAGTGAAGCTTCCTCACAGGGAATTTGAACTTCTCGTATTTCTGGCAAAGAATCCGAACATTGTATTTTCAAAGGAAGCATTATTTGAAAAGATATGGGGATTCGATTATGTGTCGGATGCGGCAACCGTATCGGTGCATATCAACCGGTTAAGAGAAAAACTGGAAGACGATCCGAGAGATCCGAAGATCATAGAGACAGTATGGGGAGCAGGATACCGCCTGAATAGATAGTATCGGCAATATGCCGAAAAACAGGAGGTAAGGCCTGTTACAGAGAGAACAGAATTGTAAAATGTTACGAAATAAGAAAAGCACGCAGTGGGATATTGCGTGCTTTTTGAGTGCGTGATATTATTATAGTATAGTATGCAAGATAAGAAATCAGAGATTTACACAGTGAATCAGTAGTTATAAGGAGAGCGTATATGTCAGTAACAATACAACAGATCGCCGAAAAAGCAGGTGTATCAAGAGGAACCGTAGACCGGGCACTTAATAACCGCGGCCGGATCAACCCGGAAGTGGCAGAAATGGTGAAAAGAACCGCCGAAGAGATGGGATATGTGCACAAAGCAAGAAAGAGACAGAAAAGTGCCGGAGGAAAGAAAAAGATCGGGATCGTAACACAGCTTTCGGGATCTTCCTTCATGCTGGAAGTCAAAAGAGGAATACAGACCGGAAAAAAAGAACTGGAAGAACTTGGCGTAGAAGTGATCGTAAAAGAGAATACTTCCGTTCGTGAAGAGGACCAGTTGCGTGCAATTGACGAACTGGTGAAAGAAGGAATCCAGGGACTGGCACTGATGCCGGTAGATACCGAAGGCGTCAGGGAGAAATTAAACTGGCTGGTGAATGAAAAGAAGATTCCGGTCGTGACATTCAACTCGGATATCGTAGGAACAAAGAGATGCTGTTTTGTCGGAATGGATAATAAGTTAAGCGGGCAGACAGCAGCAGGGTTATTCGGGATGATGACCAGAGGCGTCGGAAAGATCCTTGTCATTACCGGATATTTCAGCAGTATGCTGAATAACTCTCGTGTAGACGGATTCGTAGAAGAGATAAAGAATATTTCACCAAAGCTTGAGATTGCCGGCGTGCAGGGAAGCTTTAACAATGCAGATGAAGTGGAACACATTATAGAGAATGCCATGATGAGTATATCCGGGATTAACGGAATCTTTGTGGTATCCGGCGGACAGGAAGGCATCGTCGAGGCATTCCGCAAACTTGGTGTAGAGCAGCGGCCATATGTTGTGATCTATGACCAGACTGCAAAGAATGAAACACTGTTAAAAGAAGGAACCGCAGATTTCCTGATCGATCAGAATGGGTTCGAACAGGGATACCGGCCGCCGAGGATCCTTGCAGATATCTTGTTGAACGGAACCTATCCGGACACAGAATATCTGTATACAGGAATCGATATTAAGACAAAATACAACCTGTAAGATAATCCGGGGTACACAGCCCTGATACCAGAGATGCAAGAGAAGGTGCCAGTGGCAGGTTTTGCAGATAAAGGGATGATTAGAATGATAATAAGACAGAGAAGAGGAAAACAGATATCAGCTTTATTACTCATGACGGTAATTCTGTGCTGCGGCTGCAGTAATCACAGTTCCTGGCAGAAGGCAAAAGACCGGTATGTGGTAGGAGTTGTAACCAAATCCAATACCAGTGAGTACTGGATGTCGGTGAATTCCGGCATGGAAGCGGCAGCTGCAAAATATGACATGGATGTGATCACGCTTGCTCCGGATTCGGAACTGGACCGGGAAGTTCAGGAAAAGCAGGTGGAAAAGCTGATCGATCAGAATGTGGATGCGCTGGCAGTTGCACCGATTGACTCTTATCATGTTCCGGACTATCTGGATGAAATAGAGAAAAAGAAGATTACGGCAGTATGTTTTGACAATGGAATGGTGGGCGGAGAACTTCCATATATCGGAATCGACAATCATAAGACAGGATATCAGCTGGCACAGGAACTGGCAGAACAGTTAGACCACAAAGGCCAGGTAGGAATTGTGGCAGGTGATTTAAAACAGAAAGGCCACAGAGAACGTGTGGAAGGATTTGAAGAATATATGAAGTCCGAACCGGAGATGACGGTGAAGTTCGTAGAAAGCGGCTATGCCAATCTGCAGAT
>OHKK01000043.1_pt1 | contig 110970 bp, 129 predicted proteins | sample 1568811 | NCBI WGS metagenome assembly OHKK01 (sample SAMEA3879568, study PRJEB24766) | human gut metagenome | biome: human-associated habitat; feature: feces | place: USA | collected 1985/1987
GCAAAAATATAAGAATGAAAAAAGGGCGACAAGATAGAATCGCGGAGACGCTTACACATAAATGATATTACAAATGTGAATGACTATTGCTTATTTTATTGATTATCCGTTATTTAGTATTCCCTGATAACCTTCTTGCTTTTTATCGAAAAAGACACTTTTTTGAGTCGAAATTTAGTGCTGAATATATGTATTTTCACCTCAAAAATAGAAAATATAACGATTTAAGTTTGATTATAATAGAAAATACTCTATTTTTGTGCGATAAACAATGCGAAGAACGGGTAAAAACCATTGAAATGGACAAAATAAAGTATAAGAAACTACTGACAGAGGTTTTTGGACTGATGGATGAACAGGATTTAAGTTCTGCGTTATCTCTTTCCAAAAGTGCTATGCGTGTAGATGCTGTGCAAGATTTACTTCGTAATGCAATTATCCGTTCTTCAATCAGCATGTTCAACGGTCTTCCACATTATTTTTCCGGTAAGGTTTATGAGCCAATGTCACCTGACGACTTCGGTAGCCTTATTTATGACCTGATGCGTAAGTGTGCTTTGCCAAATGGCGACTATTCCCGCGTAGAAGGAGTGATAAAGGTCTGTAAGCGTGTTGTTTCAGGAAAGTCTTTGCGTCCAGATAGTGCTATTGTAGTGTTCAATAACTGTGTGTTGAATATGAATGATCGAACTACACATAAGTTCGGAAGACAATGGGTACAGGTTACAAGTGTTCCTTACGACTACAATCCTGACGAACATATCTTTCTATGGAAACAGTTCATTGATGAAGTGTTACCGGACGAGGGATGGCAGCATGTATTCCAGGAGTTCTTAGGCAGTATCTTTATTGATAGACGTACTGCAAAGATAGAAACCATGCTTGTCCTCCGTGGTTCCGGTTCAAACGGAAAGAGTGTTGTCTTTGAAACTATTATGGGAATACTGGGTAGGGACAATGTGAGTAACTTTGGTATTGGTGCGCTAATAACCGGAACAGAGCGCAAGAAGAATATTGCATATATAAACGGTAAACGCCTCAACTATTGTTCGGAGATACAGGCTTTGGAAATTGGGCGGGATAGTGACGTTCTTAAAAGCCTTATATCTGGTGAACCTACTGAAGCGCGTCCTATGTATGGAGATAATTTCACCGCTTATGATATTCCCTTGCTTATGGCAAATGCCAATCAAATGCCGTATTTGAAAGATTGGAGTTATGGAATGAAGCGGCGTATCTGTATTCTTCCTTTTGAAATCGAGATACCGATAGCGAGACAACGTAAAAGTCTTGCTCGTGATCTCGAACGCGAATATAGTGCGATATTCAACTGGATACTGGAAGGTCGAGATAGGTTTATTGCCAATGGATACAAGCTATCAGAGAATAAGAAGCTGGATAAGGTCATGGACGAATATCAGGCTGAAAGTAGCACTGTTATGAAGTTCATGTTTCAAATGAACTATCTTCGGACGTATGAAGATGTTTCCGACGTTGAACCTAAATGGATGCCTTCTACAATTCTATATAAAAGATACCGGAAGTGGTGTAAAGAGAATAGCATTACCGAAGAGAATGTTACCCGGTTTGGAAGGATATTGTCTGAAGCCGGATACCGGAAGAAACGCACGCCGGACGGTCAGGTATATGGGCTATATGGCAAAGCTCTTACAGAGAAGTTCCGGTATGAGCGTGAGGCAGAGCAAAGTAAGAAACTGAAGCAAGATTACTCGAAGCCTATTTATATGGATGGTAAACGCTATGCTTATACGTTTGAAGGTCTTGGTTCATGTCTGGGTGTCGGTTACAGGGCGGTCGCAGCATGGATGCGGCAAGAGCTGTTGGAGGGATGCTATACAAAGAATGGACGGAGAGCGGAGTTTGATCTTGATTTGGTTGAGGCGAGATTACATGAACTTAAAATATTTGGAAAGGAAAAATGACAATGGAAGAAAAGAAGGTAAAAGTGTCTATGGAATTAGACAAAGATGTGTTTCAGGCTTTTTGCTTTATGATGGGAGAGAAATTGACCGATGAACTATGGAGTAAGCTAACAGCCGGAGAAATTGCTATCAATGTAGATGAAATGGGTGAAGAGGCACAGCAAATTAAATTGGCTTTTTCTGCGTTTGCTATTGCAATGGTAGCGGATAAGAAGTAATAATATGGCTGTAAAATTCAGACATAAAGAAACTGGATTATTCTTCTGCCGGGCAAAAGGCTTATCTCCTTCGAGAAGAGATTATGATAAGCTGGGAGAAGATGGTATTTTCAAGAAAAGACATTTGTCTAAGCGAGGAAGAATTTATGAAACCGCTACTGAAAATCAGAAACGGGATTGGATCGGTAAGAAACATGCTGATGAATTTGAAATTGTAACTGTATAACCAAACAACAAAATGGCAAAGAACACTAAGTATATGCTTTGTATCACAAGGCTATTTGAATCTACTTCCAACCGGAAGATTGAACTGTATGACGTGTTATGTAAGAAACATTGGTGGCAAAGATTCACTTCTATTCACCCTACGTTTCTATCTCTTAAAGATGCACATGAAGCTATTGTAGATAATTCCAAAACTTCATCCATTACTGTAACTGTAATGCTGAATGGAAAGCCACAATCTATCGGTACATATAAGAGGATTAACGATGGAGCTTACGAACGAGTAATGACGAAAAATTTATAAATCACAAACAATTTTAGGTATGAGTAAAAAGGTACCATTGCAATTTGGCAATTTCACTATTACAAGAGATAGTAGTAACGAACATGATTGGATCAGCATTAAGGCTATATCCGGCTTTTGGACAATGCGGTTCCGGGATGATAACGAAATGTTTGAGCGGATTCGCCTACTGGCAAACAACAAAGATTTCAGTGAGTATATGGAAACATGGATTAAGGTAAACTTTCTTATGGCGAACTGTACTCCTGATGCTGAATTTATGAAAGACTTCTTCGAGGCTTATACCAAGATGAATGAAAGATTACTTTCTCGCCGGAAACAAATTTCGGAAGAAGAAGATAAAGCTATTTTGGAACATGAGAAAACATCTAAGGAGATTGAACATGAGTTGAGAAAACAAAGTAAAGATATATAAAAATGTAAAGAAGTAGCTGTGCTGTTTAGGTAATAATATGAACAATTATGGGAATGAATATAATATATTGCATTCCCATATAGAAACTAAAAATTATATTATCTAACCGTTATTTGACAATAAACCGTATACCCTAAATTATAGATAAAATTTTCTTTTGTTCCATTGTTTTATTTAGAAACAATATGTATATTAGTGGCGGTTAATTTAATATACATACTATGAAAAGTAAAAAAGGTAAACCGGTAAAACTTAGTGGTAACACTTCAAAGAAAAGAGTTCGTTTGGAAAACAAAGCTTTAGAGGACTGTAATAAAACAAAGTATGGCAAAATTAAATCTATATTGCACAAGTTATTTACTGTACAAACGATAAGTCTAATAATAGCAATAATTACTGCTATTATCGCTTGCGTACAGTGTAGAGATGCAAGAACGGAATTAGAAGTAATGAAAAGAGAGAAACAAAATGATGATAAAATCAAATATCATGATGATTTAGTTTTTCGTTTAGGGGGATTTGAATTAAAGAATCAAGAAACTTACGATATTGATATTATCCGTAAAAGAAATGATTATGGGTATATATTCAAGTTGCAGCTTCTTAATGGAGGCAAAATTAGTGCTAAAAATATAATGATTCGATTTGGAGGGAAGAAAAAAAGCATCATCATGAAGAGTATGCGTTCTAAAGATGAGATTGATTATGAAGTGTCTGGGGGGCAATTTATGGTGGAGTATTTATATCCTAAAGAAATGTCTGAATTTCCAATTTATTTCATTGCAAAAAGTTCAGAACAAGGCGAAGCTGATAATTGTAATTTTGCATGTTTCTGTGAAGATAAAGCCAACCCATTTATCGTTAACATAAATATGAGAGTTTACAATTTTGATAGTATTGAGGAATATTCCTCTTATATTTACTCAAAAATGGGTTCTCCTCAAAAGGCGGAAGAATATTGGTTGCAAGATAATAAATTTGTAATTAATTGCACGGCGGTTCAAAATGAAAAGTCCACAGAACTTGATAATACAGTATATAAGGTCGTAAAACATGCGGATAAATTACAGTTGCAAAGTTTATCAGACCGTGAAATGTAATTTGTACTTTTTCAAGTGGACTCATATATATAAACGCAGAGCGCAAAAGTATTCTTGTACTTCGCGCTCTGATTCTAATGTACTTATACATCAAAAAATTCCGCCTTCGCCTAACCAAATCAGAGGAAGGCTTAACTTTTTCAACACTTGGTTGATAAGCAAACTTCTACATTGCAAATGTAGTCAATAGAGTCATGGGTACTTACCTTTTCAGCCTTTTATTTGTAGGCTTCTTGGGATATTTTTGATTTATTCTCTTTTGTAAATCATCGTTTATACTTTCTTCCAAAAGGATTTTAGAATTGAGCACCCGGACTTCTCCGGTAAGTTCCATGATTGTTTTAGCCTGAAGAGCATTTTGTTTTGAAAGCTCGACGTTGGTAATTGCCAACTTGCTACATTCAGATGCAAGCTGATTCCATTTTTTAGTAGTGATAATTTTGATTCCAAACATAATATTGAGTTTTTAAATATCTATTTCGTATATCGGTACTATATAACAGCAGCAATGCGCGTGGTATGGCGGCACCGGGTCGCCGTTATTAAAGATATGGAAGTAAGTCGTTTCATCATCACATTGCTGACACGGATAACTACTTCCTCTAAAAGACATGAAACCTATCGCTCCATTCTTTTGCGCTATCATGGCAAAGTAATCCATCCAGCCCTCGGCTATGGCGAAGTTTGTTAGATTATTGAGTGCAGTAAAAGAACTGTTTGTGCGCCCAACACCGTATGTTTCCGGGACTTTCAATCTTGATATTACCGGGAATCCTTTTGATGTAGCTTGTATTATGTGCTGATTGAACAAAGGACTCTTCCGACTTTCTTTAATGGAAGACAACAATTCTCCTTCCGCAACATTGAGTAATATGCCGGATGCTATGACTACTTCCAGTTCTTTCTTGAATTGGGTAGTGTATGCGTTAATACGATCAACAAGAGTTTTCCCATGACTATCTCGGTTGATAAAAGCTATGATATGCTCTTCTTCATCCGTATGGTTTGCCACGGCAAGCGTTTCTGTATAATCCTCAATAAGCTCACGAAGATTAGTTATAATAGCTTCCACTTCTTGCTGCAACTCTTTGTTATAAGAGAAGCTAAATAGACTTGGGGGAATATTGTATTTGTAGGATACAGCGACTATTTCCTTTGCAGCTTGATACATAATTGCAAGTAGATTATTCTCCATAGAAAGTTCTGCATTAAGCCTTTGCCGGAGATAATCTTTAGCTTCCTCTATTTCCTTATTCGTTGGTTGTTTCATCTTTGTTTTCTTCGCTTATTTTAGCTGTTTGTTGCTGTGATTTCAACTGATAAAGCAGGTCTGCCGACTGTTCTTCCTTCTTTTCACGCATGATTCTATCCCATTCATTATTTCTGCCGTACCCACTAAGTTCAGATGCGCTTTCTTTGGACAAGAAACCACCGCCAACCGCTTGTACAAGGTTGCTGATAAGCTCTGCGGCGTTCTGATGCACATACGGCTCTGCCCATGATAAAACTTTCATATTGGCAAATGGTGTGCTCATTTTTCTTTCAATACCATAACCGAAAATAAACAATCGCTTCATCGTATCAATAGAAGAATCAAACTCTTTGCAGTCTATCATAGCTTTCTCCAAAGAAGGTGAATATATCAACTTGATTGCTACACCCGGTAAATCACCTGATTTGACTTCGGGAGGCATTACTGTAAAACTTCCCATGAAGATCATCTTCAGAAGAGTATTGAACTGTAACTCGAATGATTGTGAGGATTCCGGTCTGTTCATAAATCCAGCATCATCTTCTTTTCCCATTGTTATAGCTTTTACCGCACCGTACATGTCACCTTTGATTTCAACATCTTCACCTTTAAGTAACATAATGGGAAAAGCATAAGCCATATTGTTTTGACAAAGGTGTGATACTGCAAGCTCGAAATCATCTATATTGCTTTGTGAGAAAGACCAGCACGCACCATGCTTATCACGAAGATATACTACCGGACATTCTTCAAACTGATGAAGTTCTTTGCTTTCTAATTCATATCCATCTATTCCGAATATCTCTTTTAGCTTGTTTACTGCCCCTTTTAATCCAGCTTTCGTCTGCCGATAGCGGTAGAGGTATTTGCTATCCCATAATTCTACCCATGAAACAAGTTCTTTGCCTTCGGAATCATAGTCGCTGTATTGCCGGGCAAAATATTCCATTTTCCCGGTAATGGAGTTTGTATGTGGATATAATATATCTCCATCGAAGAATGAAAGAACTTTGGTTCCCACTTCTCCTTTATCCATATAGAATACAACCGCTCCGTCTCCGGTGATCTTCACGCTCTTTGCAAATTCGTAGAACGTAATCTCCATGTTTTTATCCAGCCACCCTTTTTGAAATTCAAGGAATGATTCTTTCAATTTATCATTAACCTGTGCGGCTGTGAGTTCATGGTGAATATCATTTCCGCAGAGGTGAACAAGTTGCTGAATGGTAATAATCATCTGGAAAGGGAAAGCGACACGCATAACCTTCTCTTCAAAGAAACGTTTGTTCCCTTTTTCGTCTTCCTCAAATTTGATGCGATTAGGATAAAATGCCGGGGAATTTATTTTGTGACCGGACGGATAAAACTCTCTGATAAAATCCGCTTGGGATAAAATCTGATATTCTAACTTGTTATTATAATACGAAGCGATTGATAAATCACTTGTAGTTTTGCCATTAAGATAGCCTGTTGGCGTAACTCTTGTAAACGGCTTCTTGGTAAGAACTTCATTTTTAATCATAACAATCCTATTCCTTTAAAGTGTTTGCGTTTCTTTTTTATCTCGAATATTTCTCTTGTCATCATGCTTTCCCAAAAGTCAGGAGAGTGACCGACTATTTTTTTCATTTCAGACTTGGCTATAAGTTTCCAATATTTGTCAGCCGCATTTTCATCTTGCCGCATTGCTTGTCTTTCATTGATAAGAACCTGTGAAAGAGGAACATCTTTGAATCCTTTACCGGAGTATTTACGTTTCAGTAAGTCAGGTAATATACTAACTCCACCACGGGTAAATCTGTCAATAAATTTATATGCTACTTCTGACTTTAGATAGTCAAACATTGTATGCGAACCATCGGAAGGACATTCTATATTATTGAACTTCAATGCCTTAGGGAAGAAACCGACAAATATTTGTCCAAGACCATTAAGGTCGTAGGCGAAGTTTTCTTCTAAAACTTTGTATTGTTCGAGCAGGAATTTCGCGGTTTCAATAGTCTTTTTGCTATCTTTCTTGCAAACGTGAATACCTATAATGTTCCAGCCTTCCCATATCCAAAACACACAGTTGTCTCCACCTGTAAATGCCGGGTCACATGTTATGTATCGAGTTCCCGATTCTACTTGGAGAGCATTTTCAAAGAAACTTCTCATGTGTTCGAGAGTGACAAGCCCGGTTCCGGCTGTACGGAATTTCCAGTTACCTTCGAGGTCACGAGCACGCTGTTCTTCGGACTGATTGGCAAGGTTGGCAAGATAGTTCGGGTCAGAACGGAGAAGCTGCATGTTTTCTTCCAATTTACCTTCTATGAAGGTCACTGATTTAATGAATAGCTCTTGTGGACTGCCCAATGCTTCATATTCAGGCTTCCAAAGACGGTCAATGATATGTTTACATTGCTGATATACTTCTTCACGGGTATCTCCCCAATAGATACCTTCAATGCTATCTCCGTCCATGAAGCAATAACGTACAACGCCATCACGTTCCGGGATAGGGAAACCATCTGAATCTATCCACCAATTAATGAATGTGGCTACCCAGCTATCCGGGTCAGGATTACATGTGCCGAAAAAACGATTACGGATAAAGTGAGCATTACGGTTACAAGTAATAAGATACTTGAACTTCGGATAATCCATGTGTGTAATTTCGTCTACTCCTATATAAGAGAACTGTCTTCCCTGAAAACGTTTCTTGAAATCCTCAATGCTATCAGAGTAATAATTAAATTCCAACCATCCTCCCCAGTTGAAGTTCCATGTCATATCTCCTTTAGACTTGTTATACTTGCCGAAATCATCATAAATTTGATAGGAAGTAGTGATAAGGTCGGTAAGGTCGTTAATCTCGTTACGGAAGATTATGGAGTTGAAATATTTGCTTTGTATGTCATGTTGAGCTTCAAGCAACAAGGAGAATGATTTGGCACCACCACGTTTTCCACCATATATAACAATGTCCGCCATCGTGGAAAGGAATTTTTCTTGTCCTCCACGTTGGGCAATGATCTTTTGCGGGTTAGGCATTTTCTTATCTGCCTCCCTTAACGTTTCGATAAATTCATAAGTAAGAATCTTCTTTCCGTCCGTTGTCGTGACACCACTATATTCAGCTATTTCTTCCATAAATAAAAAGCCCACATGATAAATTTCTCTATCATGTAGGCTTTGAAAGCTCACTATTTAATTAATAATGAGGCAAAAGTATATATAAAAATATGAATTTTCTAATTTTAAGATGAAAATAATCTATTATTTGCATTGAAATATAGAAAATATATATTATGTTTGCAGCGAATAAGGATAACAGATGATTAAAATTGATGCAAAAGAAGACTCTCGGCAAGTGGTTGAATACCATAAGTTAGTGATTTGTCCGATATGTGGACAAAAACTCACTGACGTTAAGTACGTTGATGGAGTAGTCATGTTACGAATAAAATGCCGAAGATGCAAGAAATACATTAGTGTTGATTTGATAGGTAAAGAAGATATTCAGGAAACATTGCGGGATGGAGCAGTCAGGTAGCTCGTTGGGGTCATATCCCAAAGGTCGTTGGTTCAAATCCAACTCCCGCTACAATCAAACGGAGGTGCGGTTACTCTACCGCCGGGGGATGAAAAAAAGGAGACGTTTCCCGTTCGGAAAAAACGGGGCACGGAAAGATGGCAGACGCGGTGTATGCGCCGGACTGAAAATCCGGTTAAGGTGATTCGATTTCATCTCTTTCCACCATTCAGTATTGTACAGGAGACGGGGGCGCATTGGGTCGATATATTGAATTTCAAATCCCTCTCATCGGCGTGACGGTGAATAGTTTAGTGGTCGAGAACACCAGTACAAACAATTACTTCGTAGTTGCAAATGCGAGTATGACTGATGAAAACCTATACGGTGTGGTTCGATTCCCACAGGTACGCCATAATGGGGTATCGCAGGTCAGGTGAGTATAGGTATATTGTCCGGTTAGCTCAATAGGTAGAGCAATACACTGTTAATGTAAAGGTCGGTAGTTCGATTCTATCACCGGGCGCAATGAAGCGGAGATAGTTCAGTTGGAAGAACGTCAGATTCCAAACCTGATTGTCGGGGGTTCGAGTCCTTCTCTTCGCGCATATTGAGATATGGTGTAATGGTAACACAGCAGATTTTGGTTCTGCTATTCAAGGTTCGAGTCCTTGTGTCCCAACAAATGGCGGGTTCGACAAACGGTTAGGTCGTCACCTTTTCACGGTGAAAATCAGAGTTCGATTCTCTGACTCGCTACACAAAATGAATAACGTCCGAAGTACAAGGAAGGTGCGGTGGTTTCACAGAGATGTATTGTAGTCCGCACATTTGGAAGTATGGGTGAGTGAACGATACCACCTCTTTGCTAAAGAGGCAAGCTGAAAGGCTTCGGAGGTTTGAATCCTTCTGCTTCCGCAATTAAAGATATAAGACCAAAGAGTCAGATTGATGCAAAAAGCATTGTCTGACTCTTTTTTTATACACAAACACAAAATAACGCACGATGGAAAAAGAACAAATCTTATCCGAGATTACGACACGAATTGGAAAAACCAGTCTGTCACAAAGAACGCTGACTGATTACGTCAGTAGAAATTTACCAACTGAAGGTGCAGAGCCGGATGATGCGTTTTGGGAAAAGCACGTGGGTTTCTTGAAATCGCTTGATGGTAATTTCAGTCACGATGTATCTACACAGGTTGAAGAGTTCAAAAAGAGCTACAAACCTAATCAGCAACAAGCTAACGATACTCCGCAGGAAGGTAAAGACAATGAAGTTCTTGAATTGCTGAAAGGCATTAAGAATGAAAACAAAGAATTGCGCGAACGTCTTGACAGACAAGACCAAGCAAAGAGCCAAAGTGAATTGCGTGAGAAAGTCGTTGCTGGAATGAAAGCTAAAGGCATAAGTGACGAGTATGTATTGAATACGACTCTGGCTAAACATGGAGAATTGGATTCCAAGAAATCAGTAGATGAACTTGTAGAGTCTCTTCTTCCGGCTTATGACAAAGAGTTCAGTGCTTGCCGTGGAAATGGTGCAGTGCCGAGAACCGGACAACAACAGCAACAGAACACGAAGAACGAAACACTGAAAAGGTTTAAAGAGCGTCACCAAAAATCAGGTGACTTGCCCGTTGCAAAATGAGATAATTAATTTATTACAAACACATTAAAACACAAAACAATGATTGGTAATACTTTTGGTAGTAAGACAAGAAAGTTTGGTGGTGCCTTTCCGGTTTGGAAAGATGTATTTAGCAAGGTAGATGGTGGAGGTGTATTTGAAAAAACGCCGGACGTGGGAAATGTAATCCCCGCAGGAACACCCGTGTATCTTAATAGAGCCGGAGGTACTTCTAAGTGCTTAGAATTTTATGAAGCATTGGAGGGTAGTACTGGCACTACATTGAAAGTGACCGTTGGCATGGGGCTTCCGACTCCAACCGTAGGTCAGATTCTTATGAAGGTTCCCGATACTCTTAATGGAACGGGTACTGGCGTAAAAGTTACGAAGGTAGTCATTAACGAAAACGAAGCTACTGTTACTTTGAGTGCTGACCCTGATACTCTCGCTGAAGGAGATATTCTGACCGTAGCTGCTGCCGTAGGTGCAACTCAAAAAATGGCTATTACAAACATGTCAGGTCTGACAAAGAATGATGCTTATATCGAGGAAGGTACGCAAGTAGTCACTTGTACGGTTGTATGGAGTGGAAAGGTCTACGCAGACCGTATTCAGCCTATCCCGGATATTTTCAAAGCATTGGTTCCTAACATTTTATTTCAGAAGGAGGCGTAAGTTATGGAAGTTAGAGATAGAGCATTTTATGATTTGATTGCCCGTGGGCTTGAAAATAACGGCATTTCTTTTCAGGAGTACATTGACGAAATGTTTGCTGAAAAGTATAATAAGCCTGAAACGCCCGGATTTGATTGGGAACCGGATATGCAGGATGATTTTGAGTTTAAGCAAATCTCCGCAACGGCTCGTGTATATACGATGGCAACGTATGTTGATTTCGATTCTCCCGGTCCGGTTAAGCATACAGAAGGATTCGAGCTTGGTAGTGACAAGATGCCTCGTATGAAGCATGAGTTCAACATTGACGAAGCAAAAATTCGTTTGCACATGCAAGCATTACAACAGTTCGGGGTATTCTCTGAACGTATGGCACAAAGTGTTGAAAACTTGCTATTTGAAAGCACTGATATGTTGCTCGGTGGTAACTACAACTCTTTGAAGTTCCAACGCCATCAAGCTGTATCTAAAGGTCAGTTTGATATTATCGCGGAAAACAACCCGCAAGGTATTACAGGTGTCAGCATTGATTTCCATGTGCCCGGCAAGAACCGTTGGGAAATTGCTTGGTGGAAGAAAGATGGTACTCTGAATACGGGTATCACACCATTGGAAGACCTGAAAAACAAGGTTACTTATATTCGTCAGACTTGCTATGCTCCGGTAGACCATATTGAAGTAAACAAGATTACATGGGACAAGTTCATTATGATTCCGGCTGTAAGACAGTCTCTCGGATTTATCAAGAATCCGTTGGTTACTACTGTTGATGCTGCCGTACAAATTGGCGTGAGCTTGCTGGATGATGAAATGAAGGTCTTGGTAGAGAAGTATGTTGGTGCTCCGATTACCATTATTGATAGTGTTTCCGTTGTAGAGAAGTTCGACAAGAAAACTCGCACGGTTTCTACTCCGACATTGCAGAGCTTCGATGAAAATGTATTTGTTTTCGTTCCTTCCTCTCGTATTGGTACGATCAAGGCGGTAACTCCAATCGTAATCAATGATCCGGCGGCTCGTATTGCTTTCTATGATGAAGGACGTACCGTAATCACACAGACTTTTGATGCCTACAACAAGGTACAGAAGATTTCGAGTGAGCTTACAGCATTGTGCGTGCCGAATGTGGTGAGACAAATGTATTACCTGACTGTAAAGGCAAGTAAATAATGGAAGATACGGTTTCTCATATTGATATGCCGATTGAAGAATATTTAAGAGGTGTTGTTGGCTATCAAATAGCTGACAATGCCCTTAATTCCATTCTCTTCAAACGAAAAATTGCAGCCGGAGCAATGGCAAGTTCGCTGACAGAAAAGCAACTTGACCTTTGTACTGCTGACCTTTATTTATGGTGTGCAGCTACTCCCAGTACACAAAATAACACGGAGGACAGCGATGGTGGATGGAAGCATGTTGAAGGTGGTTGGCAAACTTCAGCTTATGACAAGCGAGAGTTGCGGGCTATGGCAAAAGAACTGTATGAGAAATGGGGAGAAAATATGCCGGGAAAGAGTAAAATGAAAATAGTACACTTTGGTCTAAGATGAAACCTGATAATCCACGATTTCCGCACAGATGCACCATTTACCGGATGGAAGGTGAAACTTCATTTTCGGAGGGTGAGAAAGTTGTTCTTTATGAAGGAATATGCCGCAAATATGGTAATACGTCACTTCGTACATTCAAAGCGGATAACGTGATTAAAGCCGATTACGCATTGAGTATTCCAGGAATAATCGAAGGGATTAAATCTGGTTTTTTAATAGATGTCACAGATCGTTGTGGAACTTTTACTGAATGTATGGTTGCTGACTGTTATCCCGGAAACTTGGGAACCACGGTTTATTTTAATCTTGCAAAAAACTAATGTTATGGGCAATAATACTGATAACAAGTCATTGCTTGATGCCGGGATGAAGAAAGCCGGAGAGATAGTATCAGACTTTATCTATAACTACTTGGTAAAAGTATGTGAAGCATTGGTGGATGATGCGGTTAAAAGCAAACGTGGATGGAGTAGTTTTACCGGAAACACGATAACAAGCTATGCTTGTGGATTATACATAGATGGAAGATTTTCATATTACTATTCAAGTGGGGATGAAATGGCACAACCAATCAGAGTGAAGCTAACCGAAGATGAATATGCCTACTTATCTCCTGACTATGACGGTAAGAACCGAGGATTGAGGGGAACCATGAAAACAGATGGTGATTATGGAGAAGATTTTTCTCTGAATTTTCTAAAGTCATATAAGCCGGATTGCAATGATGGTTTCGCAATAGTAATGTGTACGGGTACTGAATATTCAACTTATTTAGAGAATAGAAATAATGCCAATGTGCTAACTGATACATTTCAGAAGGCACAAAACATTCTCTTCTCCAACTTAAAACCAATGAAGTAATGGGAAGAACAAAGTTTCATAGGAAAGACATATTGAAGAGCCTGACGGAAATCTTTTCAGATGTGAGCCGGAATGTTTTTGTAACAAACCGACCTGAATCCGTTGAAGATGAAATGAAGAACTTCATTGTTGTTTCCATTCCTTCAACGATATATGAAAGACGTGCCTATCAGGATACTTATTGTAGAATTGAAGTGTTTGCCCGTAACCGGAAGAATGGTATGGAAGCGACTGATGTATTGGATACAATGCAACAAGCCGTGATAGATAAGTTTCCACTATCGAATAAACTGTTTTCTGCTATAAGTCCACGGCTATTGCCCGGTGGTAATGATGGTTTAGGTTTTCATTGCTTGATTATTCAGGCAAAAATGACAATAAAATAACACAAATTTTAAAATAATACGATTATGGCTGAATTTACAATTACGAAGACTCTTGAAGACTTGAAAGAACTCTTCTCACAGATGAAAAATGTATATTTCATTAAAACTGCCAATCAAGCTCTTGATGCTATCAAAGGGGCAGATATGGAACTTCCGGTATTGGATGAAGGTGTAACCTTTGATACTGGTGCGGCAGATGTATCTAAGATCAAATTGACAACGGGAGCTATTTGGACTTCTGTGGCTACGGCTGGTGATGCAGATATTCAATTCCAAGTTGCCAGTGTTGCCGGGGAAATCAACGAACTTCTTATGAATAAAGTTGCCGATAGTGCAGCTATGACAGCTACATTCAATGGCAAAACTTATGAAGGTGCTGGTTACAATACTGAACCAAAGAAAGTGACCGGGGCGTTATTTATGACTTCTGAAGATGGTAGTACAGCTTTGTATTTGCCCAATATTGAAGGTTACTCTAACCTTATCAGTGAACGCGGTAAACCTGCTTATTTCAATGTGGCTGTAAGCCCGATGAATGATAAGAGCAAGGCGAGCATCTACATTCTTAAAGAGAAGGAAGCTGTTGCTCCCGGAGGATAACGAACTCTTTTTTCGCAAAACTCAATAAAGGGTGGTGAGCCGCAACGAGCCGCCGCCCTTTTCTTTTTTCAACACTAACACAAATTTGACATGGCAAAAAAGAAATTAGAACAACCTTCTCTTGACAGTGAGAGATTATTGGATGAAATATTGGGTGACAGCGTGGAACTTGTTTCTATGCGTGGTCGAAAGAAATCATATCCAGTGCGTTGGATGAAGCCCGGAACAATGCGAAAATTGACCCATATTATGCTTGCAAAGGATAATGATGCTAAAGTAAGCTGCATGAGTGCTGCATTAATCATATTGAATGATTTTTGGAAGATCAAATTCTTATATCCAATACTTTGGCGTTGGTTTTTCTACATTAAACAGTACACGGATGATGAACTGTTTCCCATTATCGCTGCTGGTAAAAAAAAAGTTCCTGCCAAAAACTTCTTTATGAATATCACATTGCTGACCGAAATGAAGGATACGATAATGATAATGAAGAAGGAGGAAGCGACTATTTCCCTTCCCGAACCCTCTACGGAGCCGGGTGGGAATCAGATAAAGGTGGATGGATGATGCAACCACTTCTTCTTTTTGGCGGGCTGATATGCGAGCCTATGTATGGATATAACTGGGTAATGACACTTGCACAACTGGAACTTATAGGAAATGACAAACCGCTTACCTTCCTGAAGAAAGATTCAACCAAAAAGAAAGGAAAATCAGAATTTTCAAATCCTGATGCGAACAAAATAAAAGAAGCTGCAAGCAAATGGAAGGCAAAATACGATAATGGGGAAAAGAAAATCAATTTAGGGAGATTTATAAACACAAAATAAGACATGGCAGACCTCGGAAATTTATATTTTGACATCTTATTCCGAGATAAGACAGCCGAACAAAGAAAAAAGATTAAGGCTGACATTTTAAAGGATTTAGATGTAAAGCTCGACCTCAAAGTAGGTGTGAGCAAAACTGATTTGATAAAAAGTGCTCGTGAGGCTTTGGCTGAAAAGGAATTTAAAGTCGGAGTTTCCGTAGACCATAGCGATGTCTCAAAGAAAGTTCAGGCTGCTTTTGATGGCAAAACATTCAAGATTGGGATTGAAAGCCGGAAAAGTGATTTGGCAAAGAGTATCCGGGAGTCGTTAAAAGGCGAAGCATTTAAAGTCGGAGTAATCATAGATAAGGCTTCTGCAAGTCAGGCTGTTCAAGAAGCCCTACGCAAAGCTGGACTGAATACCAATTATTCTGCCAGTGACTTACGCGCGACTCGTGCGCGTGCAGTGGAAGCTAAAGCTGAAGCCTATATTAATTCCCAGCGTGAACTTGCCCGGCAAAGAGCCGCCGCAGCCGCTAAAGCTGAATTAGGTTTAGCCTCTGCTCGTGAACGTAGTGCCAATGCCGCCCGCGCACATGCTTCGGCGACACTGAATATGAATGGAGCTATGAGAAGCCAACTTAGTATTACGGGAGAGTTGGCAAATCAAATGATTGGTCTGTACTCCATATATACTCTGGAACGTTTCATTAGAGGTCTTGTTGATATTGGAGGGGAATTTGAGCAACAAGAACTTGCATTAAGCGCAATGCTTAATGATGCCGGGAAAGCACATGAAATTTTTGGCAGTATAAAAAACTTAGCTGTTGTCAGCCCTTTTGGTGTCCGGGAATTGAACGATTATACCAAACAGCTAAAAGCCTTCTCCATACCTTATAATGAACTATATGAAACCACCAAACGCCTTGCTGATATTTCGGCGGGTGTCGGCGTGGATATGGGGCGTATTATTTTGGCTTACGGTCAAGTCAGAAGTGCGGCTTTCCTTCGCGGTCAGGAACTTCGGCAGTTTACTGAAGCTGGAATCCCGATGGTTGAAGCATTGGCAGATAAATTCAGTAAGCTCGAAAATCGTGTAATTAGTGCCGGGGAAGTCATTGATATGATTTCAAAGAAGAAAGTGTCTTTTGAAGATGTGAAAGATGTATTGTGGGGAATGACCGATGATGGTGGTAAATTCCATAATATGCAGGAAGTACTTTCAGAGTCATTAAGCGCGAAATGGAAGAACTTGGGAGATGCTATCGACATTATGATGGCTGACATGGCAGAATCTATAAACGGTACTTTGAAAGGAACCGCAGAGATGCTTACTGAATTGACCTCAAACTGGCAATCCCTTGTTCCAGTAATTTACGCGGCGGTTATTGCATTTGGTAGTCAGAGAGCGGTAACATTTGCCCTAAATCGGGCGATGGGAGAAGAAAGTGCATTACTTATTAAAAGTGCTCTTGCTTCTAAGCAAAAAGCGGCTTCTAACCTTATTGTTTCCCAAAGTTACAGAACATTAGAACTGGAAGAGAGAGGTGTTATCGCGTCAAGTAAGGCATTGGGAACTGCCGAATGGAGAGAACTCGTAACGAGTGGGCAGCTTACTAAAGAATATGCCTTGCGCTTAATGGCATTGAATAAATTGAAATCTGGACAAGCCGGACATATTGCCCAGTTATTAGGTATAACAAAGGCTGAAATGAAAGCTGCCCTTAGTACGAGCCGTTACACCGTAATGATGTACTCTCTCGGAGCCGGGATAAGAAGTGTTGGGCTTGCGTTGAAGTCTCTTGTTTGGAACCCTTATACAGTAATATTTACCGGATTAGCTCTTGCTTTGAGTGGCTGGCAAAAAATGGAACAGAAGACTGAAGATATGAAACAACGTATCGAAGAGCTTTCCCAAACAGCACAGGAAGGTTATAAGAACTTGGAAAAGCAACTTCAGAAGTTCAACGGGATAGATACTACACAAGTAAACGGTGATGGTTTGATAACTGCCATCAAAGAAATTAAAGAAGTTCTGAAAGATTATACTCCTGATGTAAACAACATATTTAAAGAAGCTGATGCTATTGAGGATTTAGCTGAACGATATATTTTTCTTCGTAATGCTTTGCTGGATGCCAAAGAAGCATATAAGATTCTGAATGATATTCGTTCAGTCGGAGAAACTGCAAATGAAGCAACAGATGGTTGGTTTGATTATTCATTAATTGAAAACATTGAAGACTACTTGGATGCTTTAGCTGATGCCAAGAAAGAACTAATTGGTATTGGGAAATATGGGATAGAGATAAGTAATGCTATACAAGAAGCTGCGAAAGGTGATGCTAAGTTTGCTAAAGCTATTGATGGAAGATCACCGGAAGACCAAATTCGGATAATGACTGTATATAAAAACGCGTGGATGAATGTATCTTCTATATTGAATAAATCATCATTATCAGCCTCGAAAGCATTAGCGGCTTTTGCTTATGAAAATGCACATGCTGTAAGTATTTTAAATAATGATGTCCTTCCTGATTTGAAAACGTATGCTGATAACGTGAGGTATCAGTTGGAAGCAAAAGGATGGAAATTTTCAGAACTTTCCAATTCACAAGTCGAAGCTCTCCGTATGTTAGTTAATGACATGCTTGGGAAAATCAAAGGTATGACACCGGAGATTGAACGTATGTTGGGTACTCAAATCTTGACTGTGGAATATAAAATAGACCCAGTTATTGCCGGATATACTGATAATATCCTGCATGGTACATTAGCAGGGAAAATAAAGAAATTCCAAGAAGAACTTGCTACAAAGCCGGGAGGAATGATAAAGAATAAGCCTATACAGATGTTTACCGATAAGGAGATTGAAACCATGACTTCTGATGAAAAGGTAGTGGAGGCTTTGGACAGTAAAGTGAAGGAGGCTGCGTTAGCTGTAAAAGCAGCAGAACGTATCAAGAACAACACAGATGCCATAAATGAGGCACAAGCTGTATATGATTTTTATAAAGCTGTACGAGAGAATTTCCTTAATAAAGGTGATAAGGATGATTTTGGAAAAGACTTGGGAAAGAAAGACCCGGCGTTGGAGGCATTGAAGGAACGCTTTAAGCAAGTCAAAGATTTCATGTCTATGTACGAGAAGTTAAGTGATACCTATGGTAAAGCAGAAGCCCTTTTCCGTACAAAACAAAGTGGATTATTTGCTTCGGGCTTGTTCAAAGGTTCCACGGTAGAATCTATTTCCGTAGATGCTCGTAAAGAAGTTGAGAAGATACTAAAAGAATCAGGTGACAAGACTAAGGATAGACGCTCTTTGACTGAAAGCGCATATACTTACAATATTGATTTGGCAGCGAAAGTTGATAAAGAATCTCTCCAAAAGGCTATATCTGAAATTGAGAAGTTTGTTTCGGATACAACAAAGAAATGGGATTTATACAAACAGCTTCTTAATGCCGGAGCGAGTAAGAAGGATGCTTCTGTATTCGCCTTTGGTGTAATGACAGATTATGAAAAGAAGTCTGAAGAATTAAGGGATTCCATACAGAAGAAGATGGAAGAAAAAGGCATTTATGTTCCTTTTACTTTCACAGAACAAGAAGCAACTGAAGCTCTTGGTGGTAAAGAAGGGGTATTGTACAAGCAATTCTTTAAAGCATGGAAGGAAGCCAAAGATGCTATTGAAAAAGATAGTTTGGAGGTGAAGCTGAAAGAAGTAACAGCTATCAATAAATACAAGTCCATTGCAGAAAAGATACGTGATTTGAGTGAAAAATACGCTCCACTTACCGGAGGATTTATCGGTGACGGTGGAGAACTCTTTGGCAATGAAGATGGCATGTCTCCCGGTCAAAAAGCATTGTTTACCGAATACAAAGAAGAAGTGGCAAAGCTGAAAGGGCAATTACTTGAACTTCTTCCGGTATGGGAACAAATCTTTGGCGACCAAACGTATAAATCATACGGTCAGATACAGCAAGCCTCAACTACTGCACAACAGATAGTTGATAATGCGAAGATAACTAAGAATAAAGATGGTAAGCCAGTTTCATATACTTCTTGGTATAATGACTCGGAGGGTAATCGTGTTGATGTTTCCGGGCAATATTCTCAAATTGAGAAGTTGAGAAAGGCTATCCATGATTTGTACAAGGAAGGATTGAATAAAAATCCTTTCGCCACCCTTGCAAAGAACATCAAAGACCTGTTCTCGAATGATGCTGATGATGATAGAGATTTATCAGAAAAATTGGCAGCAGTTGGAGAAAGTGCCGCCGAAAGTGCTGAACTTGTGGGAACATTTGCTGGGCAGATGTCTGATATGTTCGATTCTTTAGGAAATGAGAGCATGGCAGATTCTATGGGTAATGTGCAGGATGCTATGACTTCGGTAAGTAATATCGGTCAGGGATTTGCTAAAGGAGGTATCGTTGGTGGTATTGCTGCCGCAGCCGGAGAAGCCGTAAATTGGATTGGTAAGATTGCGCAAGCCCATGATAAAAAACTGGATAAAGCCATTGAGAAAAGCAAGGAACGTGTTCAGCATCTAAAGAATGTTTATGAGCAAATAGATGCGATCCTCGAAAAAACATTGGGTAGTGGAACTGAACTAAAACTAATTGATGCAGAGAATGATAAGGTTAGACTAAATCAGTTGAACGGGCAAATAGATGCCATTCGTAACAAAGGCAAAATAAACATATTTGATATGATGTCCTTGTCAAAGTATGCTGCGGAATCGGCTAAATTACAAAAACGTGTCAAGGCATATAATGAAGGAGGTGCTTACGGTTATCAACGTGCTTTGTTGCAGGAACAGCTTTCGGAGGTGGAACAACAACGAAGGGATGAACTTGACAAGAAGAAGACTGACGACAGTAAGGTTGAAGACTATAACAATCAGATTGCAGAGTTGAAGCAACAGATTAAGGATTTTGCCGAGGATGCTGCGGATTCTCTTTATGGAATTAATCTGAAAGATTGGGCTTCACAGTTGGGGGATGCTTTGTATGAGGCATGGCAAAAAGGAGAAGATGGTGCTGAAGCCTTTAAAAAGAAAGCTGCGGAAATTATGGGTGATGTAATGAACTCTGTTCTGAAACTTGCCATTCTTGAACCAGCTATGAAAAATCTTCAAACCATGCTATTCGGTGAAGATGGTATGAGTGGAATGTTTGGCTCTGATTTTAAACTTGATGATAGTGAGCTTGAAGATATTGCCGACTACCTGATGGGTGTGAGTAGTAAGACAGATGATTACTATGATGCACTTGATAAGCTGAATGAGTATATGGAGAAGAAATACGGAGTCAGTATGAAAGAAGAAGCTGAAAGCTCCGGTTTAAGCAAGGGTATCGAAGGGGTAACTGAAGACACCGCCAATTTGCTTGCTTCATATATAAATGCCATACGCGCTGATGTTGCCGCAAAGTTGATTCTTGTGAGACAGCTTATCGAGGAATATTACCCGCAAATGAATATGATTGCCCAAGCCCAGCTTACGGAACTCAAAGCTATTGCTAAAAATACGGCTGATAACGTAGCATTGGTTACTGAAATCAGAGATATGTTAAGTGCTGCGAGAATAGACAAAAATCGTGGTTTCTATTTAAAATAATACGGTCATGGATAAACTGAATAAAGATTTACGTGATAAAGCCATTCTCTACGGTTTGTGTGAGCAATGGACAAATGATTGGAGTGAAAATCGTAATAAACAGGAGTTGATTGAAATGTGGCTCCGGGGGATTGATTTTGCAATACTGCATAATTATCCGACAAATGAGTTTATTAAAGAGTCTTTTCCACAAGAACTATTGAAGGGAAATAACATATTTGTAGATTGCCCGGTTGGTGGAGTGAATCTCAATCATAAAGCGGTGATTTGTGGAGACTGCAAAGGTGCATTGATTTTTGATGGTTATGCGTCATGTGATATATATGTCCGGCATACGAGCAAAATTCATATTGACGCATCTAAATTCTCTAAAGTATTCGTGAATTTGTATGATGATGCAGAAGTCACAATAAAGCAAAAGGATATTGCAAAAGTCTATGTTTACCTTCATGGTTCCAACTGCCGTGTGAAGTATGAAGGTGATGTGTTAGTGAGAGAAAGCCGGGGTTAGTTCCCGGCTTTATTAGATATTTCATCAACTTCTTTGCTACAACAGTCATACATATAATTATCAAAGTTTTCGTAAACCGATTTCATCATAGGATACATTTCTTTAGTAAATGATAGAAGAGAGCTTTTTTCATCTTTAATGCTCTTTAATTTTTCCATTGCTACGGCTTCTCCCTTTATTTTACTTAAAGCATTATTCCTTAAATAGATGTATTCCATATTGGATTCTTCACGTTTTTTATTGGTAAAGACGGCACAAGCCTTGCAATGAATAATACAAAGAGAGTCACTTTTATACATAGTTTGGGTGTCGGAGATATTAAAATCAGAGATTGCTTCACCTTTTTTTTCTGCTTTTTTTAGAATCTGATGTTTTATTGAAATCTCCATTTGTTTTTTTGCATCATTTTCTATATTGCTACATGAAGAAAGTAAAGCAATTGAAAATACTACTATTAAGAATAAAATACCTCTCATAAATTTATTTATTTAAGTTCATGTTTCAATCCAAAGAAAAGTGCTAATGCACCACCCACTATCCACGCAGCGGCATAAAACCAGCCTCCGCATACGCAAAAGCATATTATCAGGATGAATAATACCCAAAGAATAATTCCAATCATGTTTGCATCATTTGTTATTTAATCGCAAAAATATTAACTATATACTCAATAATACAAGTTTCTTGATATGTTTGATTGCATGATTTTGTTATTTAGAATATTTCTAAATAATTTGCCGTAAATATGTTGTGTAACTTAATTTGTTTTCATTCTTTCTCACTCTTGTTCATAATGTACTAAAAACCAACAAAATGCCATTTGTGAGTGCTAATATATTGCCTTAGCTTTGCATCAGAAAACAACGTTGAATCTCATGTTTCGTGGTGGCTACATGGAGATAGTGAACAAGATATTTATGGGCATTTGGGCTTTGTCGTAAACCACCACAATATACGACATTCCCATTTGCCCTTTCTCTTTTTAAAAATTATGATTATGAATACGAACTTAGTTTTATCAAAAGAGAGTAGCGAAAGCGAAATCAAAACATATTTTAATGCAGTTCTTGAATTGTCAAAGTCTGAAAATGAATTTCCAATCAATCTTGATGATGTATGGGCGATAGCCTATCCAAGAAAAGACCATTGTGTAAGAGCACTGAAACAAAATTTCATTCAAGACGTTGATTTTCAGATTATCCCCAAAAGTGGGGAAAACTCAAAGGCTGGTCGTCCTACTGAAGATTACTACATTTCAGTTTCCTGTCTTGAATATTTAATCGCTCGTAAAGTACGTATGGTCTTTGAAGTGTACCGACAAGTATTTCATAAAGTAGCCAATGGCGAAGTGAATAGTTCTGGATTGAGCAAAGATGATATAGCTTCATTGAAGATTCTTGCTGGAATGGTACGAATGATGAATATACAGACTTTCGTTCCTCCTTCAAATCCTGAAATGGTTTCGCCTGAATATGTATCATACAAAAGGATGAACAGTAACCGTAACGCGGAGTTGGATGCAAGCGTTGAACACCTTATCGGAAATGAAGACTTGCAGTGTACTTATTATACTGTCTATGCTTTTGCCCGGCACAACTTTATAGAGCTTGATAAGTATGAAGCTGCCCGTCTCGGTAATCTTTCTGCTAATCTTTGTCGTAGAAATGGATTTGCTATTGGAAAATGTGCAGATATTCGTTTTGGTACTATAAATGTTTATCCTCGTGAGATATTGACTGCTGTTTTCCGGCAACGTTACCCGGAGCACCACATAAATCCATAACAAAAATAGAAAATACCACCATTAGTTCTTTGAAATAATAGAAAATATATATAGTTTTGTAGCGTAATAAAAAGAATAAAAGCCAAAAGAGCTTGTTATTGGAGTTTAATAGCCCCAATAGCAAGCTCTTTTTTTATTGTCATACAAAACGAGGTAATGGTAGAGGCATATAGCATATTGTTTCAGAAAACTTCAGACGGTGCGAAGGTGAAAGACCTTCTTACTGAATGGAAGATGGTGTGTACCGATTTCCCATTTGAATTGTATCCTGAAACAAAGGATTTGCCAAAACGTGATTGGGCTGACGAAAACGGAGAGGATACTTTCATCCCTGACGTATTACCACTAAAGGCTTATGATCTTGAAGCTGGAATATGTTATACAGGTGAAATGGCAACCGCCTATGATAAGATTGTGTCATTTTTAGGCTACCTGATTGGAGAAGATGGCAATGGTGCCACTTTGAAGGTGTATAATCCTCATACCAATATAGGAAGGCAGAATTTGTACTTTCTTGGAGCGAGTAGCTATGACTTCCGTTCGACTAAAGATGGTGATGTTGTCATGTTTAAGGTGAAGTTCCGGGTAACTGACCCAAAGACGGAAATTGTTCCTTCGTACAGTATTGATATGGCTACGGTTTTAGCATTAGTAGAAAAGAAGAGATAATATGTGGAAGGTATATGACAAAACAGGAACAAAGGTGCGCTGTGAGGTACGAAAAGTACAATACAGTGGTACTTTTATGGGTGAGTGTTTTGTAAATACGACCATATACTCTGAACTACCGATTGATTTTGAAATTGGAGATTACTTCATTTACCGTAATGAACAATTCACAATAAATTATGACCCAAGTGTTTTAAAGAAAGCCGGAGCAAAAAAGAGCGGTGAGTCTTATGTCTATGATGGCGTAAAGTTCAATAATGATTCGGATGAACTAACTCGATGTGATTTTCTTGATTATATTCTTGCAGATAATTACGTTCATTTTTCTTCGCTTCCAAATTTTAGCTTCTTCGCGTCAAGCATACAGGATTTGGCTGATCGGATACAAGCTAATCTTGATCGTGTTTATACTGACGAACAAAAGTGGACGGTTGAAGTACACCCGGAATATGTTGATACAACCAATGTAAATATTGATGTCAGCAAGATTAAGGTATGGGGTGCTTTGGATTTCATCAAGTCGAAATTCAATGCAAATTTCATTATTCGCGGGCGGAAGATAATTATTGGTACCGCCGGAGTAGTAATTGATAATGTTTTTCAATATGGGAAAGGCAAAGGATTAGTTGAGATTCAGCGTGTGGCTGAAAGTAATCAGCAAATAACTACCCGCCTTCGTGTATATGGAAGCACGAGGAATCTTCCAGTTAGATATTACAATAAGTTGTCGGACGCATCTCTTACCAATTATCTGCCTAACAACATGGCAGTACAAAATTTGATGTTACCGGATTTTCCTCGTAAGGCACTTGATGTTTATATTGATAGTCCGAACATATCGGTGCTTGGAATCCGGGAGGATAGCATCTATTTCGATGGAAGTGACGAGTCATTACCAGAGATTTATCCGTCAATGGAAGGCATGACTGCGGAGCAACTTATTGGTGCCGGAATATCATGCAGTATTGATTCCGGGGACAATGGAAACTTGGACGAGATTGTGACGGATGCAACCGAAAAGGATGGCAAAGCGATCAGCGATGATGGTACATGGGATCAGTTGAAAGATGGCGAGGATATTCCACCATTTCTTTTAACTCTTAAAGATGTTGGTTTTGATATAAATGACTATCTGACCGGAGAAACAGCCACCATCAGTATGAAAGATGGTATGTGTGGTGGACGAGAATTTGAGATTACCAAATGTGAGAAAAAAGGTAATAAATACATTCTCACTTGCAATCGTGTTTATGATGATGGGCTGAAGCTCTATTTTCCATATAAGCATTACAATATAAAAGCCGGAGATAAATTCGTGCTTTTGAATATTGATATGCCGGAAGTGTATATATCTGCTGCCGCCCAACGCCTATTGAAAGCTGGTAAGGAGTATTTAGCAAAAAATGATTATGTACGCTATACCTATGAAGTGAAGATTGACGAGATATACATGGCTCGGCATACGCAACTTTACAGCTTACTGAAGGAAGGCGACTTAATGCTATTCACTGAATCCGATTTTAATATTGACGGAAGTATCATTATTGATTCATTGAGGATAACTGAAGGAGAAGGGCTTGTTCCAACTTATGAGGTGACATTGGCAAATGAGAAATATGTCGGTACTCTTGAAAAGATACAAAATGCAATAGATTCTATTGGAGGCGGACAAGGTTCAGGCGGATATAACAGCCAACAAATTAACAGCTTGATTCGGACATTTGGAAGTAAGTTGTTCCTCTCTAAAATTTCTGATGATATTGCTCAAGGAGTAATCCAGTTTCTCAAAGGTGCTGTCTTCGGTGAATTTGCTGAAGGTATTGCTGGCTTTGGAGGCAAGATAGACCAATTCGGTTCTGCGTGGCTTGATTCATTATCTATCCGCAAGTTTTTGGAAGTACCTGAACTGCGATATAACCGGATAAGTATTGAGGTAGGTAATAGCTGGAACGCTCCCGGAGGTGGAGTTATAGAAAGTGTGGTTCCTGATACTGATGTTGATGGGAACATTCTTAATACGGGAACAATAATGCTACACTTGCAAGACAAAGAAATTGGGAAAATTGCCGTAGATGATATTTGTCAGGGCATATTCCATGACGGATTGACGTTGGACAATAATTTCTCTGATGATTACGATGATGGCATAGGAAACTTCCAATTTTCAGGATTTTATACCTGCTATTTTCGTATTACGGAGATTTTGGAGGCTGGAAGAAACAGTAAGTTCCGGTATATGCTTCGTGGAGTAAGTGACCGTTGGAGATTTTTGTTCCACCCGTGTGAGGCAATGCACTTTGTCGGATACGGAAACTTCACAGATAAATCACGGCAGACCTCCCGCTATTCTACTCGAACTTATGAACGCTATTTGCGTGGAGTGAATGACTGGGAGTTTACTTCAGATAATATCGGGGCACAATTTGGTGATTTGAGCAACCTGTCTGTCTTCGGAATGAACATGGAAGGTTATTCTGCTTATTTGAATAACATATACATGACCGGAGTTATTGAACAGCTTGAAAACTACCCGGTACGCATTGAGATAGATACGCAAGGGGATAATTTTCTTGCTTTTGGTGAGACTATGGACATTACATGCAGGGTATTCAAAGGTTGGAGCGATATAACCGATACTGTGACAAAATGGAGAATAGCCCGTGATAGTGGTGATACGGCAGATGATGAAGCGTGGGCAATCAAGAATAAAAACTTTGCCGGAAATATAACACTTGCTTATGAAGACCTCGGAGATAACGCTATCACATCTGTAAGTACATTATTTACTGTTACGGCAACAAATAAAACTGATACGGCGAAAGCTATTATAAGTATATAGAGTATGGAAAGTATAAAGAAAAGAATTAGAAAAGATTTTCAGCCATTGACTATTGCAGTCAGCTTGAAAATTATGACTCCGAATAGCCCGGCTTCGCAAGTATATAATAGTGAGAATGGTGAATATGAGCCTGATCGTGGCGTTACTCCGCTGGTGATTCTGCCGGAAGTTATTGCTAATTGTACGGATGGTAGCTGGAATACTCCTTATGCAAATGAATTACTTTCCGAAATGAAGTGGTATATCAACGGAAAAGAGGCTTCAACCGTGGCTTCTTGGAATGGAAAGTATTCTATTGATACCGTTGGCTCGACTCGCGGTGCAATTACGATCAACCGCAATGTTTCTCCGGGAGAAAGTTTCGAGCTTCATTTTGAAGGTGTAGTTGCTGATACCCGATTGGGTGCAAATATTCCAGTGAAGACGGATACTATAACTCTTTCTACCGTAGATAAAAGTGAAGATGAATACAGCTTATCAATCGGAGACGACCAAATCATCCGGTACAATCCATTTGAGGATGCTTTGCTGCTGTATGATTATAAAGTTGCTAATGGTTTGACTACGGCTTCAACATCTGCACGTAATGCTGCGCTGAACGAAAACGCATACGAACGCTCTATTTCTGTATCCGTACATAAAGGAGATACACTTTTGTCTTCTGGTTATACATTGAATTTATACAGTATCGGTAGTGGTGGTGTCTTGACACAGCTTACAACTGCCAAACATGAAATAATCACTCTTACCTCAACAAAGATCACTATGGATTTGAGGCTGATAGAAAAAGGTGATTTTCTCTTGGTTGTAAATGTTGGTGGAAAAGAAAAAGCAAGGAAACAGTTTTCCATTAACCGGGTCTATCCCAAATTCGATGTGGAACCAGCAAGCGGAGTTTCCATTAATCCGGGTGAGACAACTCACTATAATAAAGTAATGGTGCATTACAATGGAAATATCGTTCCGGTTCCTGCCCCAATTTTAAAGATGGTATGGTTTACTGATACAGAGAACTTAACCGGGGTACAACATAATGAAGGAACTGAAACAGTGATAACATTATCCCGTACTGGAATTGGAAATACATATCTTGATGATTGGCTTGATATATATGTAGAAGCGGAACAGAAGCCGATATTCAAAGTTATGACTGATGCTTCGGGTACAGAATATACAGATAAAAGTGGGAATGTTTACATAAACTGATAATTATGAGATATGTAGTAGCAAAAACTAAAACGGTCACTAATGCTGGGATCAGTGATAGTGGACACAGAACAAAGAAAGGATTTATCATTATCAATGAAAAAGAGATAATGAATAGTGATTTCCTCGAAGGTGATTTTGAAGATCGCGTTCAAATACTTGGAGGTACAACATATACAAACGTGGAAATAAATAACATTATAAACGAAGGAGGATGGAATTATGGCTTATGATTACAGTGCCCAAAATAGTATTACCATCAAGCGGTTACGAGCGAATGATAGCTTGACACTTAGTTTTGACAATAACGGAATACCTCTGTTTCAGGGTGTAGATGCTGAAAGTGGAGTCGTATCGCCGGATTGGACGAAAGCGGCAAACCAACCGATAAGAACTCCGAAGGTTATTTCATCGCATGGGCTGGCAGTCGCATTGTCAAACCATACTTGGACATACAATGGCGTAGCATTAAAATTTAATGGTGCGGAAAGTAGCGGATGGAAGACTGATAGCACCGGAAAGTTTCAAATGAATACTACTACCGGAGCTATTAAGATTATTGCCAATTTAGCAAGTAAGACCAATATTGCCGGAGATACTCTTATTTATTCGTGTGTGGCTACGGTTGCCGGAGTAGAGTATAACTTGACAAAGGATTTACCTATTGTAATTCAAAACATAGGTGCAAGTTCATATTATCTTGCCATTCTTGCCACAACCGAACAGCTAACAAGTAAGATTACTTCAACTTCATTGCAGACAAAATTATATCTCGGAGCAAATGAAGCATCAGACTATTATGTGAAATGGTACAAAGATACGGCGGCATGGGCAGACAAAAACGGTCAAAAAACAATTACTGTTGGAAGAGGTGATGTTGATGGTACTCAACTGTTCATTGCTGAAGTGTACAAGTCTTCCAGTGACTCACAGCCTTTAGCACGTTCGGGTATCCGTATTATTGATACCGCAGATGAATTTCAGGTTGTATGTTACATTTCTTCAGCCAATAAAGAGGTGGATACAGGTAGCCCGGTGACTGTTAGTGCAAAAATTGTCAATATGACTACCGGAGCGACATATTCCCCTTCGTCTGCTGCATGGACAATGAATATAATGGATAAGGAAAACTGGAAGAGTCTGAAATCATCATCTACAAACAGCATATCAGTAACAACAACTGAAACAGATCGTAATGGTAATCTGTATGACGTAGATGTAGTTGCAGAATGTAACTTCAATTAATAATTAATCAAATACAAAATTATGGCATCAAAAACTTTAGGAAGTGAAACCACAGTACAATCTATGCTAAGAAGCAATAGTGTACTTGTTGAGATTGACGGTAATGTTCGCCGTATTTCATTGGAGAATCTGATGAACGCAATTAATACAGGTAATGAACAACTTCTGCGACAAGTCGCATGGGGAATCCCTTTAAAGCATAAGGTTCAGAGTAGTACTGCATATGGAGTTGTAGGAAATACGGCTGCATGGGATGAATATAAACGAATGAGTGGGCGTTATCTCGTTAATAATGCCGGGAAAGCCTCTAAACTATCTCCGAATAATTCAGGGGTATTTGCCGATGGTACTGCACTCGATGAATCCAAAGGACATGTAATGTTCATTTCTCCGCGTTTATACTTTTTAGTTAAGACTGACAGCGTAAGTGGAATACCCTATTTATGGTTAAGTATGTATCCAATCGGAGGACATTATATCGGCGGTGCCAATGGTGGGCAATACAACTGTATCGGTGCGTATAAAGGTTCTATGTCAGGCAGTTCGCTTGTTTCTCGTTCCGGGGTAGCTCCGGCGGGAAGTAAGACTATCAATGCCTTTTGGAGTGCTGCACAAGTGAATGGTAAAGATTGGGGATTGACTGACTACGATCAACGTAAACTTATTATGATGCTTGGGCTATCTGAATATGGAGATACCAATATTCAAGCAAAGCTGGGGTATGGTGTCAGTGGTAGCTCAAATTTGGATTTATGGGGTGCTGCGGCATCATTGAAAACCGGAGAAACAAAGAGTCTTGGTGATAACTGGGGAAAGATTGGCATTTCTGTTGTAAATGGAAGTAACACAGGCGTGAATTGTTCCCGCGTGAACATGATGGGTATTGAAGATCCTTATGGATGGCAATGGGAAGATATACAAGGGGTATATTGTGGAAACTCTGCCAATGATACACAAGACGGAACCGAAATATTCATTTATAAAGGCAACCGACTTCCGACTACTGCTGAAGTATCGACTCACCCTAACGGGGAATACCGACAAGCAACCCGTATAACAACAAGTGGATATGTACAAGAAATTATGGCGGGTGATAACTTCGATATTTTCCCGGCAAAAATTGGAGGTGGAAGTACATCTTATTGGGCTGACTATTCTTGGGCTAACAACACTGGGCAGCTGGTCTTTTGGGGCGGTCCTGCGTCTTACGGTGCGCTCTGCGGCTTGGCGTCTGCGTACTCGTATCGCGCTTGGTCGGACTCGTCTGCGGGTGTCGGCTCTCGCCTTGCTTATTATGGAAATTTAACATTCGTTACGGGTGCTGAATTGATGGCATCTTGATAACTGAAATTAACTTAGTTCTTTGAAATACAAATAGTTGCAAATCCGTTCACAGCGTCACGTTCTCGAACAACGAATAGCGTGACGCCCCCGACAGGGGTGGACGGTTGGCGGAAGGGAACAAGAGCTGGTCTTTTGGGGCGGTAATGCGAATAACGGTGCGAACTGCGGCTTGGCGTATGCGAACTCGAATAACGCTTGGTCGAACTCGAATGCGAATGTCGGCTCTCGCCATACTTATTATATCGTGGAGAAATCTGCGAGTTCCCTGAACCATGACCCTGCAATATTATGGTTGCAGCGTAGTAACCAACAAGTTACGATGTCAAAAAATCACGAGCGGAAAGGTCTGTTTCTCTTGCGAACACAGACAAGCGGTGTTAGTAGGTTTATTCTCGAAAGCTCCGGGCAAATTATTCAAGCAAGCAAAATGGGCTTGCAATATCGGAATAATCAATATAGGTCTGAAGAAGACAAATTAGAAGTATGGTGTAAATTTTAAATAAAAGGTAATGACTAAGAGAAGAGGATTTTTGATAGAACAGATTGCTGATATGGATAATCTTCGGGAAGCGGATAGAGATGCACAGGATGGAAAGGTAAAGAAGAACCGATTTATCCGCCGTCATAACGAACGCGCCAAAGATGATTTAGAGGCTTTAAGGAAGATGATTTTAACGCTGGATTTCCCTGATCCTGACTTCAGTATAATGTCAGTTGTCAGTGATGCGGGAAAGAGAAGGGATATTGCGAAACAGAGTTATTTCCCGTGGCGTATTCTCCATCATGCCATAATGAGAGTGATTGGAGCAGATATTTACAAGAGTCTTATTCTCGATACGAGTGCTTGCATAAAGGGAAAAGGACTTCATTTTGGAGTCAAACGCATGAAGATGTTTTTGCGTAGGTATCCTGAATACAAGTGGCTTGTAAAGACTGATTTCAAAAAGTTTTATCAGAGTATTCCACACGAAGTTGTGATTAATGCTTTTCGCCGAAAATTCAAAGACGAGAAGTTTATAAAGTTGATTGAGATTGCATTGTTGAGTTATGATAGCGGAAAAGAGTTAATTGATATTTTGGAAAATGAAGAACTTCGGAAAGAGAGCTGTACCGATTGGAGCGTACACAAGCCAACCAATCGGAAATTTCGCAGTAAGCCCGATAGACCACAGGTTCAAAGAACAGTATAAGGTCAAATGCTTGCATCGGTATTGTGATGATAACGTGATGCTTGCACGAACAAAGGGTGAAGCAAAATTTCTACTCCGGGAATACAACCGGATAAGTGCAGAATATGGATTGGTAGTGAAAGCGAATAGTTGTATTTCTCCAATAGGAACGGAAGTTAGGCATGAAAACAAAAAACATAGAAAGCGAAAAAGAAGTAAGAGGAAGAAGGATTAACTTCTTGGGATATTGCTTTACACCGGATAATGTAAGGCTACGTAAAAACATGAAGAAAACCTTCGCGCGAAAAGATAAACGAATTAAGAGTCGTAAACGTAAGCAACAAATCCGTGCATCATACTGGGGATGGTGTAAATGGGGAGATTGCCGAAATTTATGGAAAACAATAACAGATAATGATATGAGTTTTGCTGACAAAGGAATCAAACAAAGTGGAAAGACAAAGGACGGAAAGAAGTTCTTTGATGTTTCAGAAATGAGATTAATGGAAATTCTGAATATTCCCATTAAGGTGTTGGATTTTGAAACAAATGTGAAGACTTCACAGGGAGACGGAAGGTATTGTGTACTGTTTGAAATGAACGGTTCAAAATACAAGTTCATAACAAATTGCTTTAACCTGAAAGATGTACTCGACCAAGCGAGATTGCGAGAACAAGAGACAGGTGATAAAATTTTCCCGGTGGAGAATGTGATTATTAAAAGACGCGCACTTCGTGAAGGAAAGAGTGCTTATTATTTTGATGAATAATTTAAAAGGAGGTAAAAATGAAAGCGTACAGTGATTTTAATGGAGTGGTACCCGAAGGTGTACAAGTTACAGTGGAAGGCAGTTTGGTACGACTGTTTTTTGATTATGCCAAAAACGAAATTACCGTTGAAGGTGAAAAGCGTGAACAGTTGGTTTGTGAGAATGTAAACGCAACCGGGCGAACGTATGAAGAGCTTGTCAGTGCTATTGTAACTGATCGCTATTCGGCAGATAGACGTGAAGCTGTATTCGCCAATTATGAAGAAGCCAAAGATGAAGCGAGTGAGCTAACAGAAGTAAAACGTGCTGAATATTTGAAGGAATACTCTGATTTTCAAGCATGGCGCAAACGCGCTAAAGAAGTCGCAAATGAAGTATTAGCAAAGTTGTAAGGAAATGAAGATACAAGGTCACATAGTAGTAAGACGTAGAGCGAAAAACGGGAATGATGGAAAGCCCGGTGACAATGGAAATCCCGGAAAGGATGGATTGCCCGGTTGTATCCTTCGGCAGTCTGAATGGGTAGCTGGGGTAGAGTATCGCAATGACGAGGCTTTGACCTCCGGCACCCGGTATTTGGATATTGCGATTGTGACGACTGGCGCAAATACTTTCAATGCTTATAAATGCTTGAAGACGCATGTATCCAGCACTTCTATTCCGGTAACTAACACAACCTATTGGCAGAAATTCAATACTCTTCAGCCTGTTTACACACCATTAATTATGGCTCAAAATGCGATCCTACGCTTCATGCAGGGTAATCAGCTTTTGATTATGAAGCCTGATGGAAAAACTATTGTAGCAGGACTCGTTGGTGGAGACATACCATTTTGGGTTGGAGGGGAAACGCCTGATAATGCTTCTGTATATTTCGGAATGGCGGGTAACGGGCAGTTGGCGCATGGAAATATCAGTTGGAATGAAGCTGGTGATTTGACTTGTGAAAGAGGTATTTTTAAAGTGGGTATAAAAAAGATTTATCGTAAAGTTAGTTTAGATAAATATACTTCAGAATCTTTCAAAGCAGACCTTACAACTGGGTTGAATTTTGTTTTTACCAAAAATACAGGAAACGATACACATTATATGACTTTGCCAACTTCCACTGATTTAGATGGATTCGATTCTGAAATGATATTTTATGGTAATCCGGGAGCAGTAATGATTAGTGGAGAAAATGGTACATATCCTTTCATGTACAATGGAATGAGTGTGAAACAAATAAAGATTGGCTCATTTCCCCGGCGTTTACATCTTAGTGCAAGAACAACGAATCAGTATCCATCAAATAGAATTGAATGGTGGATTGTGAATACTTCAGATTTTACCTTGCAGGGAAAAATTTCAACTGGGGATTATAGCTATGTTGAATCACGATATTATAATTCATTATAAAGAATATTTTACACAAACACAGGATAACGATGAAAGAACTGAATGAATTATTTGTAATTGCATGGATGCTATTTGGTATCTACATGCTTGTATTATTGCTGATCGGGGCAGACTTATGGAGTGGATACAGAAAAGCTAAACAAAGAGGTGAAGCAAGAACGAGTTATATGCTTAGAAAAACCGTTGATAAAATTGCACGGTATTATAATGCACTATTAGCTTTAACTTTCGTTGATTGTATGCAGATGGGGGGAGTTTGGTTTTTGGATAACTATTACGACTGGCATATTCCAATTTTCCCATTGGTAACATTATTGGGCGCAATCGCTTTTGGTGCCATAGAAGTCAAAAGTATTTACGAGAAAGCGGAAGATAAAATGAAGGACGACTACCGACAAGTGGCGATACTTGCTGCTGAAATAGCAAAGCATAAAAACGAGCCTGACAAGATGATACATGCAGTTGATGATTTTATGAATAAAAATAACAAAGAAAATAAGGAGGAACAAAAATGACACGAGGACTACGAAATAATAATCCATTGAATATTCGGAAGAATAGCACAAAATGGCAGGGCTTATCTGCAACACAAACAGATAAGAGTTTCTTTCAATTCACGTCTATGGCATACGGATACCGGGCTGCTTTTAAGACTCTCCAAACCTACATCTTGAACAAGTATGATACCGATAAAGATGGTGTGTCAAACGAACTTGAAGATGTCATAATGAGATGGGCACCGCCATGTGAGAATAATACAGAATCATATATTTCCACAGTAGAACGGCGTTCAGGTGTATCCCGACATACTGTTTTACGTAGAGACAATAAAGAACAGCTTATTGCGATAGTTTCCGCTATGAGTTATGTTGAAAACGGTGTTCCAGCTAATATGGAAGACATAAGGAAAGGGTGGGAATTAATATAATAATTATCAGAAAAATAGAACTGTATGATAAGTCTAAATTTTATTCAAGTGGAAGACGGGTGGTTTGAAAGCCAACCGATTCAGGTGTCGGGAAACATTGCTATTAATCTGACTTTTGGTGATACAAATGACAACCGGATAGTACTACTGAAAAGCTCTACCGGGCACAGTTATGTATCGTTTAAGGAGAATCTTAATGTTGGTTCTTGTTGTGATATGAATGAGAATTATCTAATTCCCGGTCAATATATCAAAGTGAGAGTTAATAAACTTCCGGCAACATCATCTTTACTGGAAGACTTACAAGGGAGCTTTGCAAGTAAGCAAGATTTGTTTGTTGAAAGTGGAAGGGCACAGGTAGAGGAATCGAAGCTGGAACAGTCTATCAATAGTGTGAAGCAAGCATTAGATACGCTGGTTAAAGGTGTAGATGCAACTACGGCTATTGATACGTTTAAGGAGATTGAGGATTTCTTGTCAGGAGTAACGAATGAGAAGACATTAACCGGGATGCTTGCCGTTGTTGATGGAAAAGCTGCTACTGCGCAAACAACTGCTGACTCTGCAAAGATTACGGCGTCTTCTGCTTTGGCTAAAGCGACTGAAAACGGGACAAAACTTTCGACAATTCCTGATATGCCCGCCAATGACGGAAAAATATATGGATTCTGTAATGGCGCATGGATAGTGATAGCTGAAAGCGGTAAATCTATATACACATCATAATGAAAGCAAAATTAGCAATCGGAATAGTGATAGCGGTATTAATTGCCGCTATCATTTGTCTCTCCAATTTATTGAAGAAAGAACGTTATGAGAGTAAACGCCAATCCGGGAATGTTGAGGCGTTGTTTTCAGAGTTGAAAACTTATAAGGTAAGAGATAGCCTCAACGTAGCTGAAAGTAAACAGCTTCGTCTAACTATTGAAGAGTTGGAGGAATATCGTGAGGCTGATGCTAAATTGATTAAAGAATTGAAACTAAAACCTTCACAAGTTGAGTATATCACTCATACAAAAGTGGTAACAAAGGATAGCATCGTTTTTGTGATAAAGGATAGTTGTTTCAATTATGCAGATAAATGGGCAGAATTTAGTGGGTGTATTCGGTCTGATACAGTAGATTTTAAATACCAGACTTCAGATAGCCTATCTACCGTAGTAAATAGGGAATATAAACATCGTTTCTTATGGTTCCGGTGGGGAACAAAGGGGTATCGGATGAAAATTGTGAATCATAATCCACGATCACGGATAACATACAATGAATTTATAAAGATCGAGAAGTAGCGGGTGGCAATGATAACCACCCGCCACCTTTTTAGAAAGGCAGATCATCCTTATTATCATTCCCGAACATTTGTTGTTGTGTCGGTTGTGGGGGAGCCGGCTGTTGAGGCGGTTCCGCAGCATAATTTGGCTGACTGGATGCCGTTTGCTGACCCGGATTGCGAACAATGACTTTCCAACATGTGATTGAGTTATACCACTTACCATTCCATTCAGTCGCATTAATATCAATGTGAATGTCTACTTCTTGACCGATTGTTAATCCAAAATTCATTATGTTATCGTTCATAACAGAGAAAGCTATCTTTTTAGGATATTGCTCTTTTGTCTCGATAACATAATCTTGGCGCGACCACTCTTTCCCGGCTTTAGAAACTCCGCCTTGTGCTGGAAGTGCTACAATTATTTTCCCGCTAATTTCCATTATAATATGTTTTTAAGTTACACAGCCGGATTCAATTTGTCTGACGTGCTGATTGCCCGGCTGATTATGTTACAATCCGTCAGTTTCCTTTGTATGATTTGCATTGCCATTTTGCAATTAGAGCTTTCGTTCAAGTTTATGTACTCTTTACTTTGATAGAGGATATTGGATAATCCGTCTATCAAACTGAAAAGGGCAGTCAATCGAAGGTATGTTAGTCTCTTTGCGTCTTGGTTATACGGAATGGTTTCTTCTATGCGTTTATCGAGTGAAAGACACGAAAGCTCACACATGCACCGGGTTAATTCCATTTTTGCAAGAAGAGAACTATCTTTGATTTTGTGCTTATCAAACTCTGATTTTATACAGTACTCCATTTTGAGTAGGTCAGGTTGTAATTCTTCAGAAATAACTTCGTTCGCATCTGCCATAAAAAAGATTTTCTTTCCGGCTATTTCCGCAATACGCTTTTCGTATTTCTGCATTTCTGATTCTATCCGTTTAGCTTGTTGTTTCACATAGAAACGGTAATATGGTGATTTCTTCAGTTGGCTTACAAAGTCTACTACAAGCCCACAAACTACATCATTAGTAAATAGTATATTGTAAACGGCAGTAAGTGTGACATTCTCCGCCATATCCCGGCTTATTTGTTTTTCCATACGTTCATTAAATCTTTGATTATTGCTTTAAGGATACAAATAAGGGCAACCATTTCGATTGCCCTTATAATCCATTGTATTATACTCATTAATCATTCCTTATTTGATTAAAGTCCATTTTTGCTTTTATCAGAGCATCTATATCACTTCCGAAATGATTAAGAGTGCTCATGGCTACAAGTATTACGTCTGCCAATTCCTCCTCAAAATCAGAGAAGTGCTCAATGTGCGGGCTTTTCTTCCCTTCAGCATTGAACACTTCTGCAACTTCATTCAGTAAATCACGGTGAAAGTTGTTTTCTTCGTCAATCGGGCTTATCTTTCCACGGCGAACGGCGCAATCATGCGCTTTCTTAGCTATTTCATTCAGATTCATGTATTTCTATCTCCAATTTTTGAGTCAATTTTTCAAAATCATCTTCTCCGTTAGACTTTTTTAGGATATAAGCAATCTCTTCATCTTTAGTCATGTTCTTAGGCATATCCTGTGCATCTTTTTTTAGTTCTGCAATAATCTTGTCCACTTCCGGACATGGAGCTTCATACATTCGTTTGAGTCTTCCAGCTTGTGCCTTGATATGTCTCTCGGTCTTTTTATTTAATCTCATTTTCAACTCCGTTCAATTTTTCAATTTCAACTTCATATCCAAGTTTTTTCAGTCTATTAAGATGAACTCCACATAAAAACTGAACATTTCCATTTGCGTAGGTAACTTTGTAGTTAGCTGTATTTTCACATGGAGCAAAATCATGCCAACCTCTTATTCTTGTTTTTCCTTTATCTACGGATTCTTCACATTTCATTGAATTTCTCCTTTCGGTTTATTTATTGTTTTCCAATGGGTTATTTTATAATCTGTAAAATACTCACCGAGTCTTTCATCTATATAATCACAAGTGCAGTCATTCCATACTGCCGTAATGTAATCAGACACAATATTTCCATTATCAAATGCCTCATATCTGAAAATACAGTGTTCTCCATATATCGCTCCATTGTACCAATCTTTAAATTCATTCCATTCATCACCTTCTTTTAATTGGCTAATTACCGCATTGGCGGTCGAAATAGACCATTGGGCAATGCTTTCCGCATTGGCGGTTCTAACTACATAATCCAGTGAATTAGCACAGTATCCTTGCATTGCAGCTTTCACCAATTCGTATCGGCGTTGCTCCCAGTCTGCATCTATGCCGGGAATCTCTAAATCTTTCGGATAAAAGATTTCATGTTCCCCTTTTAATGTCCCTTCAATCCGTTTTGTTTCTATTCGGGTAACTTCAACGGTTTCTCCGGTTTCTTTAATTATTGCTTTCATAACATATTAGATTTTTTCTTTAACCTGATCCCGATTACACATTCTAATGCAAACAGTTTCAAACTAAGCATGAATACTGTTGCATCTTCAAATCCTTCATCTTCTATGTATAATAATATTGCTGGAAACAAAGATAAAATCGTACTAATGTGCAGGGCAATACGAGCTTTATTATCACCAAACTTCTTCATAACTAATATTCCTTTCATTTTCTTTGTTTACAATCAGAACACCCGCCACATTTTTTGCCAGCTTTTAATAGTCGGTACATAAGAGGCTTTTTAATTCCTGTATCATCGAAAGACGGGTAACAGCCGTAACCACTGCAACGAGAACCGAAATAGGTTCCTTTGTCATAAAATAAGTTGCTTATAAACTTTAGTATATCCATCTTTAAAATTGTTTATAACTAAATATTGGCATTTTTTTAGGCTTTGGACATTCTTTTATGTAGTTTCTATCTACCGTAAAAATATCCTGCAAAAGACTTTTCTTTAATGCTTTCTTTTGTTTTCGAGGAAGTCTTATCAATTTTTTGTATCCGTAAATACCGCCTACAATATGCCATAGGCTGAAATTTATTTTTAATCCTTCGTACATGTTTTTTATACTTTGCTCCTTTTACATTTTAAACATATCATAATCTTTTCCAACACAACTTTGTGGGAGATTGGCTCTATCTAAATCAGCCTGACTTATGAAAGAATCCTTGAAGTAGAACTTACTTTCTAAAGAAGTACAAGCAAGCATAAAGCCTCGTAACTCTCTCCAATTATACTTTTTCCCACTTAATAGACCGACTTTATATAAATCGCAAAAACCCACAGTGCTGTTTATCATAGACAAACTACCTTTGAGGTCTACAATAGGCTCAATGGACGCAAAAGTTTTATATCCTCCTTCATGGAGTATCTTCATGGCTTCTATCCGGTCTGAATTGCTTGAAGCGTTGGATTCGAGTTCATCATGTCCGGTCAATGTGAATCCAAATGCAACGTGACGTGTGTATGCTATGTGCATCAAATTCTCATTCAATGCGCTTTTGCTACAAAGAGGATGAAAGAACTTTTCGGCAAAATCAGCTCTTTTGGTAAGGATTTTTACATTGACACTATGATGTACACATATTTTGATTGCACGTACAGTCAGGTCTATTGTCTGGGGGAGCATGGGATCAGTTGTGAAAGAGAAGAATAATCCATGTTCCTGAAGTTCTCCAAGATTTGCCAACAATTCTTTTTCAAAAATGGATATGGCTTCTTCTTCGTCTCTGAAACATTTCTTCAATTTCGGGGTATCACTCCACACATGGGACATTACACCTTTCTTGCAATAACAATAATCGCAATTATTGGAGCATCCTGTATAAAAATTACAAGCCCAATCGCTATACTCGCCAGCTTTGCCGGACGGATTGTATATAGCTTTTCCGTTAAATCTATTATTTCCCATTTGTAGAATGTTGTAATCCGTACTTTTCGTTAAACGCTGAATCTGCTTGCCGAAATTGTCTTGTAAAACGATTCTCTTTATACTTTCTCGGTGAGGAACACCCTAATATCAAAGATAGAATCGCACATATTATCAGTATTTTCTTCATTACTTTCTTTTTTTTATTTATCTTTGTTCCAAGATATGGTTTGGGATAAATGCTACCTACTGGTTTTCCCTGAAAGCGCAAGCAAAGTCGAGTGCGAATGGTAGACTATGCACGAGGTAATGGCGTATAGGTGAGTTCAAATCCACCACCATATCTTATTCAATTCATATCTTATTTCTATGAGATAATTTATTAGCTCAACAGTTGATAGGGTGAGTCACCTACTCAACTGATGTTTGTATTGAGTTAGTCTTCCATTTCTTTTTTAATCATCATTACCTTAACCTCTCTCTTTAAGCGAGTGCGCAAAGTTTTACCTAACTTCTTACGCATACGTTTTTGTCTATCTGACTTATAATCTCGTTCTCCCCAACGGCGTGTTCTGAATACAGCCCATCCACCATTATCTTCGTTTATTATATGCCTTCTTCCTGTTGTCATAATGTTTTTTCCTATTTAAAATGTTCAATAAGTTCTTCTACCGTAGCCACATGGCAATAGCATGAGCATCTTCCGAATCTTCCAATGACAAAATCACCTTTCTTCCACTTGTGAAAATCTTCATCAAATACCCAATACTGATTATCTGACGTATCATCACGTTTTGCAGCAAGGGCAATGAAAAGGCTCTCATTAGTTCCACAATCTATATACCCATATTTTTCTGCCATTTCTGTTGTTACACAATAGGTATATACAGTGCGATATATACCGTTAGCCTCCGGTTCATTTATTTTGATACCTTCAAAATCAGTCCTTGTGGTAGTTTTATACCCCAGAGTTTCAAGTGCCGCCTGAAGCTCCGGCGTGTTTTTTCTTATAAAACATGGTATTGTAAATCCCATAGTAATCTCCTTTTTAAACAAAATATTCACTGCACTTAAATCCCTTTCGTGGGGTAAATTCCTTAAACTCACAACTCCTAAAAATCCATTTTTTATCAGCCCATCCAGCTAAATCCTTTTGCCATTGAGGTATAATCTGATGCGGATTATTTAAGTCCCGGTAAGGTTGGCAATGAGGTAAGAATCTACCACCTTTGTTCTTCCAATAATTTACCCGCTCAAACGATTCTTTAAAATCGTGAAGTAATATGCAATAGAAGAAGTATTCTCCTTTATATCCATACTTGTCAATCAAAGCCGTAGCACGCTCACATTCGGAGATTTGTCCGGGTGTATCGCAACCAAACCGAATGCGTTTTATCCACTTTACTTTAGCGAGTAACCGAGCAATATCATCTGTCACTAAGCGGGCGTCTAATCCCTGATTGAAGTCTACACGTACTCCCACGGAGACAATCTTTTCAATCTGTTGCAAACCGTAGTCGGATGCAAGTACGTTGTTATCCATGAGAATCACATTTTTTCGTCCGGCAGATACTTCCGTAATATCCATGTAAGGAGAGATGTTTCCCTCTTTAGTAGGTACAACACACCATTTACAACGATTAGGGCAACCCCTTGTCAAAAAGCCATAAGCCAAATTCTTATCAATGTTATATAGGCTATAGTCGGGAACTATTCTATCAACTTCTACCGGAAGAACCTTACTTATGTCATATCCTGTACCTCCTTTCTCGACTTGATCGGCATTGATGTAATAGCCGTAATCCGGTGTAAAGCTGAATACTTTTGCCATGTAAACCTTATCATACAAACACAAAGGATTATACCACTCAACATTATCACCTCTTGCTTTGTGATAGCTACTTATCTTCATCAATGCGAGATTAGGATAATTGCTATCAACTGCTAATATTCCAATGTTCATTTTATGTATAGTTCTTTTTGGGTTAAGAAGAAGTGCAAGTTCTGAAGTTGATGCAGTGATTTTACATCATCATCTATTAAGTCACAGCTAAAACCTTTGGAGTGTTCCCAGACTTCAAATCCTTCTTCTGACCTCCATATTTGTTCGTAAACATCATCCCCTTCAGGAGTAAATTGAAATCCAAGTTTTCCCAATAGTGTTTCAGTGACACGGATGGGCTTCAACAGGCTAATGTCTTTCCAGCCTTCGCATTGTCTCACGCCACCTAAAACAACCTTCAATCCCATACCGTCAATGGCATATATCGGATAGTAGGAGGCATCATTGGAAGTCTTGATTTTTACGAGATTACCGATACGAAGCTCCGAAATATCAATTAAGCATTTGGTTTTATTGATAGGCTTTGGCACACTTTGATATTTGATATTGCGTATATTCCCCTTCTTTAAATCAGAAAGGAAATCAACGTCAATAGTTTTGTTGGATTGGTTTATCCATTCATCTCCATTTAGACCAAGCCATTGGTAGGAAGCCTTTTCACCGAAATGGGAAACAGCCTCTTTAAATCTATTGTCATTTTCAAACATATTACTTCGAGTGTTTTATGGTTTCGTAAACTTTTATAGGAAAAGTACCTTCTTGATCGGCTCTCATAAAATCTGCACCAATTTCGCATGTGCGATTTTGTGTATCCAAACAAACAATTTGGCTGCTTCTGTACCCACGCAACCATGAACTTGCATGATTCACCCATGAAGAAAATGTATTGAATACACAAATCTGTGCATCATAATTGGGGAGCTTATTTTTGATTTTTTTGCTCATACTATTAATGTTATAATTCCACAGTTACTTTTACCTCAACACACACTGCATTAAGCCCGGTACCATTGCAAAAGCCAACGGTTTCCATTCCCATCGAAGAAACCGATACTTCATTCTCTTTCTCAAATTGGGAAATAAGAGATGAAATATCTTCTTCCAGCTTTTTTTTAGCGTTCTTTACTTCCTGTATCGTTTTCATTGCTTACATCATTAGAATTATCTTCTTCCATCTCATTTTCTTCAAGATAGTGTTCAAGAGCATCTTCACATTTACTCCCTTCGCAGCTACTATAACCATTTGGATATAAGTGTGAACCTTTTTCCCAATCTTCTAAAGGGCAGAAATCACAAAGTCTTTCGCCCAGTTCTTCCATCATTTTTCTATCATCCATTTTTACTTTCCTTTAAATAATTGATCCTACGAAGTTTGTGGAAACGATAATATGCTGATAGGTTAAGTTTATCAATGAATTTGTTGTCAACTTTGGTAGAGGATACCTTTTGAGCGGCTTTGACTACATGGAAATAAATGATAGGTTCTGTATATCCATTTGCCCGGCGTGTTCCATTGATCGCATAGATTAGTCCAGCGAAATCAGGCACCTCTTCCGGTTTCACGAGTCCATCAGGAACTATATAGTAGAAATAGTTGGTACGTCCACCAGCCAAAATGTTATCAAATTTGCTGTTCCCATTTTGATCCTGTTTCTTACTATCTTTATGGAAATCACACCTGCTAACCTTCACTTCATACTCATAAGTGAGCCTTGATCGGGTAACTTCTAAAAGATCAGCTTCCCACTTCTCAACGAAAACATTTGGGTATATTTTGTTTCCTTTTCTATCCCGGAAGACAAGCTCACAAAATCCGTTAATAATATCGGCTGTTTTCATTTTAGTTTATCAAACTGTTTATCAAGTTCATATTGGAAGAAGCCTAAAGCCTCTTCATACTCTTTTCCTTCAATATTAGAAAAGTACATGGCACTACTAAAGGCTTTAAGGGCAGCTTCCTTTCCTTTCTTTATGTAATATTCAGCCTTTATAACCGTTTTTCTTTCAGCCTCTTCTTTTTGGAATTGAAGATGTCGGTCAATGGCACTACGCCCCCATTGGAATAGTTCATCTTTATCCCCAAAGGTTCTTGATTCTTGCCAAACGATACGTTTTTCAGAAGAAAAGGCATAGGCGGATATGCCTTTGTGCTTTTGAACATGTACAACAATATCAAAGCCTTTGTATTCTTCTTGCCAGCCTAAGCCTCCAAGAGAAAAAGGAAATTCGTCTTTTCTTATCATAAAAAGTGATTTTATAATTGAGAATCCACACCTTAAATTCCCCATTTTGGAGTTTTATTGTAGGTATGAAATAATCATCAAGTTTCGAGATTTGCATGTCTAAATACCCTCTTTGAGGTTTTCGATAAGTTCGTTAGCACAATTCTTCGCATAATCAGTATCCATATCTACAAAGGATTTTACAGTCAGCCACACAAAAAGTACTTTGACTTGTACTTTATACTTAGGAATGACATATAAATCTTCACAGCCATATTTATCGGCTCCAACAACATAGCATTGTACTGCCTTAATTCTGTATTTCTTCATTTTCTTCTTGTTTTTGTGATTTCTCTTTCACCAATCGAAAAGCGTCTTCAGCCCCATTCTCATAGCCTTTGTAATATCCAGTTTTCTCTTTGTGATTTTCAACTGCACGCCATTGGGACGCGCCAATGCAAATAGAAAATCCTATAAGCATGATAATTGCCCCGACACCGAAGATTGGATTGTCCAGACTGAATTTCAGTGGTCTAAAAGAAATGTCCACGCCGGAAAGAGCTATGAATAATATGAATAGCCCGGCAATTAGTTTAATTATTTGTTCCATAATGCTTCTTCTACTTTAAATGTGAATGATAACAATGACTGGCATCCGCCTCTTAATTGAGTATGTCGGTTACAAACGCTTGCAGAACCACAATGGGAACAAAAAGCATTTTGTACCTTTTCGAGTGACTTTTCCGTACCTTCCTCAAATATTAGTTCTAATCCATAAATTTGTGCGGCATGGTATTCCAATAAGCATCCGTTAGATTTCTCCCAGCCACGGCAAAAGAAAACCGCTTGACATTCCAGTAATGTCATAATATCACGTCCCATGTAGTATGATATTGGCTTGTCCGGTTCCGGTGAGATTTCTAACGGGGAGATAGGTATGTATCCTTTTTGTTTGAGAGCCTTTTTTATCAGGTCTGATTTACGCTTAACATTTTGGTGTGGAATACCCGTTATTGGCAAACTGATATAAATGCTCTTATTCATACCTGAAAGATGTAAAATGAATGATAGCCATATCTTGTGAAGTATCGGAGCCTTTGAACCATTCCGCCCAATCTTCAAAGGATAATCCATCATTATGTGCAATTTCTTCCAGAGTAAGATTTACTTTTATCTTGCCATCAACAGATATAGCTACACACTCTTTGTTGTCCAACTTATCAACGAATCTTGTAATCTTCAATGGCTGTATTCCAACGCCATCATCTTTTGTTAGGTTAAGAATTGTCGTTTGCTTACTCCGGTAGGGTTTCCCTGACCATTGTCGAATAGATAACACCGCATTTCCTTCTTGCACTTCACGGATACGCTTCTCCCATAATTTGTAGTTTGTGCGTATCGTATGAATCTTTGGGAAATTCCACGGTATTCCGTTTTCAACTATTGCATTTCGAGAACAACTTCTCCGGGTATTTTCTTTCCCATCAAAAGAGCAGTCCCACATACAAGCATCATTAAAATTTCTTCCCATGAGAAATTTACACCGAAATCGAGTTGGTTTTCCAACTTTTGGGTGTCCTTTCAAGAAGAAAGGTGAAAGAGTTATCACGTATGTTTTTATTTTGTCCATACTATCAGAAACAAAAATGGCTGCAACTAACGCCGCAGCCATTGGTTAGACATGTTTTTTATCTTTTTCCGATCAGAAAATCTCTCCATAATTCTTTGAACTGATTTCCAAAGTATTCGGCTATTTCCTCTGATTTTACAGCAAGGCGAGAGCCGACAGCCGCAAGCGAGCGCGACCAAGCGTACACCGAGTTCGCAGACGCCAAGCCGCAGTACGCACCGGAAGTCGCAGCACCGCCCCAAAAGACCAGCACTTTGCGTCTTTCTTCGTCCATGTTGTCAATCTCCGCTTGTGAATACAGATAATACCACGGGAACCAACGGCGTTCGTTTTCAGTGAATCGAGGAAACTCCGAGTCATTATTCAGTGCACGAGCGATTGTACAGAGCTTCATGTACGCGATATGTGCAATGTCAATCACTTCTTCCTTCTGTCCGTCCCCATACTCAATAAGCAGGCGAGAAATAGGTCTGACACCAAGTGCTTCACAAGCATCTTCATAGGTTTTAATGTTGTGAAAATCAGTGTAATCCGGCTTCTGTTTACCGAAAAGATTTGTAAGAATGTTGATAGCAACTTCGCAACCGTCAGCAGACTTAAACGCTTCGGTTACATTTTCTTGTTTAATTTCAATAGCTTTCATAATTTATTGATTATTAAAATGTTAATTATTTATTCTCTTCTTTTTCTATTTGACGGACAATAAATGGTTGGCTGACAAAAGACTTTTTTTCTCTCATTTTCCTAATGAGGTCTTCATGGAACTTTACTCGCTCAATAGCCTCTTCATCTCCGGCTTCAGCAAGTTTATGCTGATTGTCCCAAAATTCATCATAAGGACAACTAATTGAAGAATTATCTTCAGCTTTATGAGACTTATTTTCGTTTATGATATTAAGTGAACAGAACTCGTCACGTTCCGCATCATATTCATTCAACCAACCAATGATTATGTTTCCGTCCAGTCTATCGTACACTTTGCCGGAACACATTGCCCTGTGAAAGCAGTATTTGATCTCTTCCAGTTTGAGATAATAGAATCTGTCTATAATCAAGTCTGATGTAATTGCTACTTGAATATCATTCATCGTTTTCCCAACATTGAAAAACTGAACAACTTCAGAGATGGCTATTGCAACAATAGCCTGTGCTGCGTTTATATCACCATATTTAATTGTAGATAGTTCAGAGATCGGTAATTCCGGTGTATCAGTTAAAACGTTTTTAATCGAGGATTTTTGCAAACCCCTGTAATACGCCTTCGGAGAGGTCAGCAAGTCTTTCAACGCTTTCTTTGCGGTTGCCGGGAGATTGGTTTTGGCTAATACTAAGTTGTGTTCCTGTTCCATTTTTTAGTTCAAATAAGCCAGCCCAGTTATTTGCAATAGATTGTTCTATGACCGACATTGCAATATTGGGATTGGTGTTTGACAATTCGAGTAGTTTATGATAACATGCTTCTATCCCTGATTGGGTGTACGCCTGTTTTCGTTCTTGTTTATACTTCGCCCATCTTTCTACAATAGGAAGAAAGTCTGCCGGGACAAATGATAAATCAAGTTCCTTTTTACGAGATTTACTTCTTTTTCCTGCATCGTAACCAGCAAGCCATGATTGTTTGGCTACCTCTTGACAATCAGGATATGTTTTCGCATAATCCTCTGCCTTTTGTACTAAATCCTTTTCCATTACAGAGTGATTTTTTGTGTATATTGTAGCTCTCCTGTATAGCCACGCGCTTTTAGTTCATCAATAAGCTGCCGTGGAGTAAATTTTGCTAAGTCAGGATTGGTAAATACTTTCTTCAAATTGTTAGTTGAAGGCTTACTTCTCTTTCTGAAATATTCCTTACCACAATCCTTGCAATAATCTTGCAATCCGTCTTCTTTTGAAGCATTTTTCCAAAATTCGCTTACCGGAAGTTCTCTTCCGCATTTGGGACATTTCTTTGTTTCCATGATTCTTATATTATAGTTTCTCTTTGATTCTTGCATATTCGCAAATTAGAAGAGCATCGCTTATAGCAAGAGTTATTTTTTTTATATATGGGAAAAGTTGTTGAGCTTTTGCTTTCAATTTGTTCTTCCATTCTGTTTTACTCATTTCTTTGCCACGAGTGCCAAGTTGCAACGCTTTTTGCCATGACTGTGGAGTAATAGTAACAGTCGGTATTTGAAGAGCAAGCAAAGCCATTTCCAAGTGTCCATAACCTTTCCCAAAGTTAAACATGGCAGAGCCGCTTTGTCCTGGCATACCACCTACTTTTTCAAGATAACAAATAGCATTTTCCTTATTTACCGTGAGATATGAAAGAACATCTTGAGGTGTAGAGGGCATTTTTATAACATCTGTTACAGAAGATAATTCTGTTGAATAAATAGCAATACCTCCATTTTCTCCGGGGTCAATAGCTATGATTTTAGTCTTTTTCTCCATCTTTTATTTTATTGATTATTATTTGTGATAAACGGGCTTTATTGGCTTCTCGGAGTGATTTGCTTTTTCTGTAATTAGATAACCTTATTTGTTCGGCAAATTCTAATTCAGATTGTATATGTTGCAAATCAGCTTTAGTGAATAGTTTCTTTTTCATGGATCATAAAAAGTAGGTAGCCTACTTTCACAAGCGAACTACCTGAAGATTAAACAAATTAATTTTTAAGTGTATATTTATGGCAAATAGTCCAAATGAAAAGTCCCGAAGTATTTCTTCGGGCAATATAGACAATCTCAATGCAGTTTTAGTGTTGCTCACTTTCATGTGGACGGTGCCGGAGTCGAACCAGCCTCACGGATTATTGGTGCACCTCACCGTAGTTTCAGCCCACGATAACACAACCGCCCTTATGTTCCCGGATACCAAACCAATGGACACCGGGATTTCTATTATCCTTCAGCGATAATCGCAAGCTGACCGCAAGCGGCACCATTTTCAATCTCTGACTTTGTAGCTATTGCCACAGCATAGTCATACCCTAAATTTTCTAACTGTTCCTTAATTTCCTTCATAACTTTGTAAATTAATTGTTTATACTAAATTCACACCTTCAATAATACCTTCTCCCAAATGATTCTTTTCAGAAATATTATTAGGGTTTATGGGAGATAGTTTTATGAAGAAATGCTTTTTATCGAAATATTTCTGAAGTAGCTCGGCATTAAAATCAGATTCATCTACAAGTGTAAGATTAATAGTCGTTTTTAGATTACTTTCAGTCCGTATTCGACCAAGTTCTTCAATAGACATCTTTGGGGGATATGGGATAAGCCAATTCCGTTTTTGTTCATCAAAACTGTGCAAGCTAATTTGTAACGTCACGTTCCCTTTCACAAAAGAAAAGTCGCTACCTTTAATACCAATCGTAGAAACGTAATGGTGAGTATTGGGGTACACCTTCGATATACGTTCAATAGCTTCTTTTACAGCCTCTATATTCAAAAAAGGTTCCCCCATTCGAGTATAGTTTATTTTAAACTCTTTAGCACTTTCAGGATTAAAACCAGCCTTCTTTATAGCAAAAAATACTTGTCCTACAATTTCATCGGCTGTTAGATTCCGATATTTCTTCATATTCCCAGTTGCACAAAATTTGCATCTCACAGGGCAACCGCTCATTGTAGATACTCCGATCATCCATCGTTCTGAACGATTACCTAAATTGGAATTATCCAAAGAGTTTTGTTTTCTTCCTATCGCATCTTTTGTATAAAATGGGAGAAAGGTATCAGTAGTTTCTACTAACATGCCATCTTCAAGTTGGAGGCAATACACAACTCCATTCTTGAAATTCTTTTGTTTTTTTATTTCCATAGGTATATATAAAAGTTCCCGGATAGGTTATCAAGCCACACCGGGAGATGCTATTATTAATCAAATAATGGGTCTTTCACCCAACGCCATTCCTTACGATAGCGGATTAGTTATTATTTGAGGAATTTTGAGAATGTCTTGATTGAACTGTCATTGTCAGTTTTCAGAGATTGAAGTTCCTTGTTCTTAGCTGCTAAATTCTGCATTTGAGCCACATTATCATCCATCTCTGCCTGAATTTCAGCATTTAGATTCTCCAAATCCGTTTTTGCTTTAGCGAAATCGGATAAGATGCTTTCTCTTCGTTGTTTATAGTCCATAGAGCACATTATTGTTCAATGATTGCAATTTCAGGAGCCAGTTCGCGGATGATTTTCAACTGTTCGTCAATAGCCTTGTTTCGCTCTTGTTCAATTACGACCTCGGCACCGGGAGAACAAAGTGAAAGACGAATATTTCTACCATCAACATCAGCGATGATTTCTACTTCAATCACTTCTGCGGAACGTCCTTTGAAAATAGGAATATTAAGGTTAAAAGCCGCCGGAAGATTTGAGTTTACTACCTGACTGTAATTGTCAGTCCGGCTACCGTTGTCCTCCTTGTTCTTTTCCATCTTAGACTCTACACTTGCTTTGAAGTTCTTTAAGATAGAAACAAGCTCCATATTGTAGGTAACGTCGGTGAAGAAGGCTCGATTCATTTTGATAAAACGAGAAAGCTGTGCTGGTTCCCACGTTTTGTCGGTATTGATACCAAACTCAACAAACTTCGGATACATAGCCAATGCACCTTTAACTTCTGCTTTATTGCGTCCGTCTGTTTCATTTGTAATGAGAATGATTGTCATTTTCTCTCTATCCACAAGAATATGGCAACGTTTCTGATTGATCTGTTCCGGTTCAGACTTTCTCTTTGTCAGAAACTCGGCAACACTCCCAATCGTACCATTCAAACCGACTTTCAAAGGCTCCAGTACCGGAAGAACATTCTCCTTATCCAGTTCTATAACTTTAATTGTTGCGCTCTCCATGCCGGGAGCAAGATTGATTTGCATCTTTTCGTTTTCCATTGTTGTTTAAAAATTAAAATGATTAATAATCTGTTCCTGTTGCAGCCAAATCCTCTTGGATTGTCTTTTGCATTTCTTGTGCCTCCATTGGACGCTCTCTTACCAAATCACCATTGCCATTGTAATAGCAAGCGGTACGGGTTTCACGGTCAAGGAATTTGTAACATTCATCTGTTACATCTTCGTATTTACGCTTGATGTCGTCAATGAGTTTTCCACGATGTTTGGTAATAGGTTTCATCTTCTCTTTGATACGATCTTGTACAGCCTTTTTCTCGGCTTCCAGTTCAGACATTTCTATATCCAAATTGGCAAGAGACGTTTTTCTTGCTTCCATTTCCTCTTCGGAAAATTGATGCGGATAGGTTATTTTTTCAATAGCCGCACAGTTGTCTTGCAACATCTGTAATCTTGCAAGAGGTTCTTTGTTTTTAAATAATTCTTTTTCCATAACTTGATATATTATTAAAGTGGTTTTAAGTCGTATCTTGCAGAGCCGACAAACGGTGTCGGATTTTTGCGAACAAAAGTCCTCAACTGGCTATCAGTTTTAGGATTGAATAAACGTTGTACTCCGTTTTTGTCAATGACAACTAATTCAGAAGCTACGTAGCAAATAAATCCTTGCAAACGTTTTTTAACCCATTTGTTTTGGGCGGTGCGAGATTCCTTATAATTATCATAGCTCATTCCTTTTGGGCGGGAAGTAAGAAGCTGTACATTACGTACAACTTCTTTTTGTGCTTTTGCCTTATTCTTCTTCATTGAGGATTGTTTTGTATTGATTATCTGAAATGAATTTCACACATTTTTCGTAGCCACTCCCGGTACTTGATAGGAAAGGATAATCATCACTGTTATCAGTACTGGTAAGTTCTGCAATTAGAGCTTCACTTTCGCTGCCATTGTCCCAAAAAATACATAGGTCACCAACAGTCGGGATATACTTAAAATCATTTTGAAGAAAATCATAAGAGAAATGTTTTTCCTCTTGCATAGCTTTAAGCATATTGCTTTTTTCTTCGTCAGTGGCATGTCGATAACCTTTCATTGTTCCAATTCCATGATGAGCTTCATCTATGTTGATAAATACTCGTTCCCCTTTTTTATTAGAAGGAACAAATGCGGCATAAACTACTGGAACATCTACATCTGTTGGTGGGAGGAAAGGCATGGGAGAATAGTTACGCTTTTGTATGCTTTCCAATATCCCCATGGTACCATCATTTCTGATGATAACATCTCCACGTTTGAAAACTACACCATTAAACTCAAACTGATTATCAGAAAATGCATTTGAGTTTTTAGGTTCTACATCTGTTTTTACAATTTTAATCATGTACCCTTCCGGTACGTCTACAATCTGTTTCATAAACTATATATTTAATTGTGAATGAATTATTTTACTTCTTCGGCGTATGGAGTGTCTTCTTCTTCAAAATCATCCGGCTTTTGACTTTGTGATTTACGCCAGTCCTCGAACATTTCATCGTCCAACTGACTTTCTACTTCGAGAACTTTAATCATAGAATCTGAAATACCTGTTTTCGGAAGGAACTTGAAAGCCCAGTTTACTACGGTCTTGCGTGCCATTTCCTCGAAGTCGGTGTCCCACGGAGACTGCTTTCCTTTTTTGACTGCCTCGGAACGACTTTTTATTTCCTCTATGCGAGATTTAGGCATAGCATCGTACTTCTCGGCACCGGAGGTTAGAACTGCGTAATAGTAGCCTCCCATGAGGTCACCGCGCTCTCCGAAAACGTCCGGTTCGTGAATCAATTTTCCACCTGTACCTTTCGTCATGCTAAACTTGTCATTGGTATAAACCAAGTCAGCATATATATCTTTTACGACTCCGGTACGAATGAGAATATCAACCTTACCCATGTACGAGGCTTGAAACTTAACTTTTCCCTTGTATGGTACAAGATAGCCCAACTTCAATTCAGGATTGAGAGATAAGCCCGTAAGAGATACGTTCTTAATCGCTTCAATCAAGTGGTCGGGATATGCTTTTGCACAATCAATCAGATACGTGTTGTTCAACATTGCTTGCATAGCGAAGTTTACTTCACGTGCAAACTGCTGTTCAGTACCTCCGGCTGCTAAAAACGCCTTCTTTGGAGATATAAAGCATTTTTCCAGTCCACTAAGTTGTTGTGGGAAAGCTGGTGGAGCTGTTGGGGTTACGACCGGAACTTGCGGTGCTGGTTGTTCAGGAGCCGCTTGTGGTTGTGGGGCTGATTGTCCCATGTTTAAATTACCTTGTTGTTCACTTGGTTTCATTGATTTTCGTTATTATAAAAATTAAACAATCTGTTTTTCTCGAATGAAGGGGTATCAGGTATCATAATCCTACGCCCTTTGAATCCGGGCTGAATAAAGACTTGTGCTCCATCAAAATCATTCTGTTGAGTACAGTACACATGTTGTTCAAGTAACTTCATAAAAAGAAGAGCACTTGATCCCATTTTGACAATACCGTCTTCCATGTGATAAGCCCAGTTGGCAGCACTGACGAATACAGCATCATAAGGGGCAGTCTTTTGCTGCATTACCCAATAGAACTCTTTCCATATGCCTGTACGTTCGTGCTCCATAAACTGATAGAAGGCGGCAGATATTCCGTAATGGAATTTGGCAATAACTCGATTAACCGTATCTTCGTGCAAATCATCCACTGCAACCGTTTTCCAGTCTATGATCTTTTTTGCAGTCTCAACGTCCGGACGGTACTTAAATTTGCAGCCTTTATACTCAACAAAGTGACTGACTTCAGCTTTTGTCTGTTTAAAGCTCAATATTTGCTTTATTTGTTTGGAAGTTTCCCGGCAGCAATTCAATAATTCATATACCATTGTTTCAACTAACTGAACGTCAGCACTGCTTGTTAGGCTTTTTCCGGGATTTGCGGCAACGGCTTCTGCGAGTGCGTCTCTATATTTTTGAGTTTCGCGTCCATAAGGGAATCCGGTTCGTTCGTTGATCGGCGGCTGGAAAACTAACAAGTTATCTCTCCATTTATCAAGTGATCCTGTATTCACAATGCTTTCCATTGCATCATGGTATAAAGAGCCTTTCTCGGCAGCTTCAACACCTATCTCGAACATTTCAGGATGAAGTGCTTTGAACCGGGCGAATTTTGGGGATACCAAGTAGTCCTTGATTTGTGTACTACTAAGGAAGTCTTTAAACCGTTCTCCCCGGTGGTATTCCTCGTTGGGAAGGTCATAAATTGTATCTTTGAATTTACTCATATATTGATTATTTGAGATTTCTAAATAAAAAACTCCCTACTTTCACAAGCAAGGAGTCCGGCAGCTTTTAATTAAAAGCTAATTATCATGTGTGGTTAATTGTTCTTTGTAGCTTGAAAGAACATATTCTTTCTCTTCTTCTGTGAGAGAATATGCTTTCGTCATAAACTTAATTGCCATATCTTCGTTATTGTCAGAAAGAGGAAAATAGTCAATAGCGAATCTTCTTGTGAGGTCATTTAATCGCATGTACTTACTACGAACTTCTGAAACTCGTTCACGTATTTCGGTGGTGATGCCAGATGCTTCTTGTAACTGCGACTCATATTCTTTTTTGTCTTTTTCGGCTTGTTCTTTCATAGCCTTGTTTTGCACTGCGAAGTCTGCTATTTTAGCATATAGTTCACTGGAATACACCCAACCGGATTGTACATCAAAATCTGAATCACCCCTGAAAGCATATCGTTCTTTTTTTGTAAGGTATTTATAATCACTACCTAACTTATTCCAATCGTAATCCACTTTACGGAGTGAATTTACATTTTGTAGAACTTCAGCAACTTTTGTCACTTCTTCCATATCCGTAAAAGCAAATCCATCAAGAATGGGAATGGTGAAAATCTGTACGTCCGCAGGTGCTATTTCAAATAATTCAGGAACTTTTGGCTTATCCATGATTTTAATTCCTTCTTCCATCATGCGGAGTTTAATTATCTTTTGTACGTCTTCCTCCGTCAATGCAAGAATTTCTTGCTCGGTCATTTCTGTGATCTTTTTCATTTCTTCAAGAATTTATTTATAAAGTATATTTGTCCTTTCCCGGTAACTTTAGTTGTTATCGTATTGATACTTTTATCAGCGCGTACAATAGAGCCATAACTTACTTCAAAAAGTTCCAGTTCCATTGCCATTTGGGTAGGCTGATTGTATTTCTCCCCACATTTACAGAGGTATCCATTGTCGCGCAACCATTTAAAAAGTCTGTTTTGACCGATTTCAATGCCATTCTGTTTGAGAACATTGGCAAGACGACCAATTAAAATGCTGTTTTCAGAGGCTACAACGGCATCCGCAAAAAGAACTTTAGGAGCTTGTGCAGATAACTGATTTTGTTGTATCTCAATTTGTTTTTGTTGTTCTGCGGCAAGCATTAAAGCCTCGCTAAATGAAGAAGGCACCTGAAAACCGTGACGAGATTGGGTTTCCAGTTCTTCCCAACGGTCAATAATTTTTTCGCGAAGTTTCGCATCATAACCGGAAGCGAGAATAAGGCAACCTTTCTTTGTTAGATTGTAACATGGTCTTGGCTTTCCTTGATTATCCGAATATTCCGCCAATTCAAAATTGATTTGGCTAACGCCTTGTTCTAACAGGTTACGTATGTCACGCATTACATTAGAATGCTGTTTGCTCGTGAGTTCTGCAATTTCAATAGAACTCATGGTTTCTTTTGATAAAATTAGCTCTTTCATGGCTTTTAGTGTTGATTGGCTCCCCCTCAACGACCCAACGTTATTACACCGAATTGTGCGGTAGGGGGTATATGTTGTTCTGCTCATGGTAGTACTTCACCTTTATTGTCATTTTAGGCAGATAGATTCTTTAGTGAATCATTCTACTTTTTCACGCTGCCTCGGAAGGACAAGTCTCTTCCTACTGCTTTGGGCGTTTATCTCACTTTCCTCTATGTAAATCCTGCAACATCACAGGTGAGGCTATGCGCCGGGCAATTTCTCCAAGAGTGTAGCCGGATACAGACCACTAAGCAGGTTTCGCGCATCCCGAATACTATCATCGGTTTAGTTGGTGGATGGATAGGCGGTCAAGCCACACCATCCTTGCTATCTATTGAGGTATTGTAACAGTGCTGATTTTTTGAAGCGTAATCTGTTGTTGAGTTTGGTGTGGGGTATCTCTTCGATTCGATTGTATAATGTGCCAACCGACCAGCCTAATACCTTTGCGGCTTCTTTCGCGCCTATCCACTCTTCGGTTTCTTCTTTCACCGTTTGGGAAACTATGTTTTTCACGTCTTTATGGATAAGTTTGTAGAGTTCTTCCGCTACCATTCTTGCCTCTGTCCGAGTCATGGGTCTACCACCTTGATAGTTACTGTATGCGTCTTCCAGTCCGTGCTAACGGAGTAGGTTTTTCCGTCTTCTCTCGGATGTACGTTTTTCACATACTGTACAGTGTTGCGGGCAGATACACAAGCTGCATTATTTTCCAACTTAACTTGTAATACTCCGTTTGTGGGAATCTTCTTAATATCTTCAACTGTTACTTTCATATTTCACTTTGTTTTTACAGGATTTTATTTGGAAATAAGAAAGCTAACAGCTATCTTTGTTTTTGGAATATGTATAGTAGCTATTGATAGCTGCCAGCCATTCTTATATCCTTTTGTCTGTTGTTCTTTACTAACAACGGTGCGAAGATACTTCAAGATATTGAGTGGTGCAAGTATTTTCACTCAAAATATTGAGTGAAAAAATATGTTGTTTAACATGTTTAGGTTTAAAATGCTGTCTAATAGCTATTTATCACTCAATATTTAAGTTTAAAAATGGAAGAAAAGAAGGAAAATTCAAAGTCGCGTTTTTTGGAGTTCTTGAATCGCATAGAAGTTTCACAATATAAGTGCGCTCAAATGTGTGGTTGGGCATCCGGCTATCTAACCGGGCTGAAAGGCGATTTTGGTGCAGATAAGCTCGCTACAATAATGAGAGTTTTTCCTAAACTCAACGTAATATGGCTTATAACAGGAGAAGGCAGTATGTTTAATCCTGAAAAAGCTCCTGAAAGTGATACTTTAGAATCCACGAAAGAAGAAGGTGCAACTATTCCTTTTGAAATGTTCATGCAAACCACTAATAACTACAATAAGATAATTGCAGAGAAGGATTCCGAGATAAATGCTCTACGTCAAGAGGTGGATAAACTCAAAAAACAAATAGAAAAGTAATATGGAAAGAGCTATTGATAGGTTGCTTCAATTCATCGAGTATTTGAAAAAATCCGAAGGTGAGGTTAAAAATGCAAAGGCATTTGAAGAAAAGTGCGGGCTATCCAATGGCTATATCGCTAACTCCAAAAAAAGCAACGGAAGTATTGGAAGTGATATGATCGCAAAGATTCTATCACCATTTCCACAGTTGAACGTAGAATGGCTATGTACTGGAAGAGGCGATATGTTAAAGCAGGGGATGGTTTTCTTTTCAGAGTTGCTTGGAAATAAAAATGTAAATATCGAGATAGCGCGTGATAATGCAATGTTTCCAGTAATAGAACAAGGGAATATGATCGCAGTAAGTCAAGAGCCGGAAAGTGAGCTTATTTGCGGTCAGGTCTACGCGATATACATGCCTGATGATTCAGTCTTCTTCCGTTATGTGTCGAAGGTGGAACCTACAAAAATATTGATGGTTGCGGCAAACCGGGAGCCGCAATATGGAAACGGGCAAGAGTTAAATAAGAAAAAGATAAAAGAAATAAAACGGGTTATCGGCGTGGTTAAGTCATTTTTATGATACTACAATGATACCAATGGTAGTAATTAACAATGTATTATGTTGATTATCAGATGTCATTATCTTTGTTGGTAGTCCCGTACGCACCGCGAAAGCAAATAGTAAATTAAAGCAAAGCTCTGAAATTCAAGAAATTCAGAGCTTTTTTCTTTTTCTTCACTTCATTTAAAACAGAGTTTAAGTAGGCGATAGATGTGCCCATTCAAACTCTACAATGATTTTTTAACCAATCATTTTATTCAAATGTAACATTCATCTTCAATTAAAGGTACCTATACTAAGCATCTGTTTATAATTGAACAGAGACTACAACTGCATGTGTAAAATAGGATATTCCTTACCTTCTCCGTCCAAATTCGACCTTTTATATATGTTAAAACCCATATATTCATAAAAACCGACAGCTTGAACATTTTGCTCATTCACATCAACTTTAGTTACTTGCAAATTATCTATGGCATAAGTTATTAATTTTTTTCCGATTCCTGCGCCTCGATACTTATTGTCAATAAATAACATTTCAAGATTTCCTTCTGCAATTCCCATAAATCCGATTAAGATTCCCTCTTGTTCAAATCCGAATAGATTAACATACTGAAAATATACCGGAAGTCGTTCCTTATAATATAGAAAATCTTCCTCTTTAAGAAAATCATGTGTACTCAATACTGCACTTTCCCAAATTTCCATCAAACGTGGATAATCCGTAACTTTAATTTTTCTAATCATACTTGTAATTGCAATTTAAAGCCGCAAAGTTCGTTACTTATACATTCAAAACACTGAACCCAAGTTAAAAAATACGTTTACGGATTCTGCTTAGTGCTTGCTGTGTGATACCCAAATAAGAAGCTATATCTTTTAATGGTATATAGTTTAATGTAATACCATATTCTTCCATCATCTGTAGATAATACTGTTCAGGAGAATATTTAATCAAGTCGATATTTCTTTTCAAAAGTTTATTCAACAATATAGCATTTAAATCTTCAAATACAGTTTTTACTTTAGGGATAGCGGTATATAGTTCATTTACTTGCTTCTTGTCTATTCGGTAAATAACACTATCTACAATTGTTTGCACATTAAATGCAGACCTAGTTTGTAATGTAAAAGATATGTTTGACATTGAAAATGTACCCTCTTTACAAAACCAGAAAGTTTGTTCTTCCCCGTTATGATTTAAAAGCCAACAACGTAATATTCCATCAAAAACGAAATAACTATACCTCTCTGTTTCTCCTTCCTTAATCAAAAATGTACCTTTACTAACTAATATTCGTTCAAAATATTGGTCGAATAACTTAAACTCCTCCCAATTAAAAATATTAGTACTAAAATTAAATTCTTTAAGTAGTTTTTCTAAAAGCATAATCTAAATATGATTCGTAATATACTTACTCATTTAATATATTCACTATTACTTCCGCCCTATTTAACTTCTCATATTTAGTGAATATATTTTCAGTAGCCATTTTTATATTACTCCTTTCGCCCAGTCTCCGGCCTGCTTGACACTTCCGTTCAACAATCGGCTTTCTCCCCATACGATTTTTGGATAAAGTTTCTTGAGTTGTTTTACACTATTAGTTATTGAGCTTCCTCCGGAAGTAGCAAATGGAATAACGGTTTTACCGGAGAAATCATATTTCTCAAGGAATGTATTGACCGGACGCGGACATAAATTCCACCATATCGGGTAACCAAGGAATATCACGTCGTAATCTTTCAGATTAAGCGCTTCTCCCCCCAATTCTGGACGTGAATTTTCAGTCGTCATTTCAATTGAACTACGGCTACTCTTGTTGTTCCAGTCGAGATCTGCCGAGGTATAGGCTGTAGCGGGAGTTATCTGATAAAGTTTGCCGCCAACCGTTTTTGCAATGGCATCGGCGGCTTTTTCTGTAGTTCCAGTACAAGAGAAATAGGCAACCAGGATTTTCTTATCGGACTGTACATTAGTATCCGCTGTCTGATTCTGCGCTTTTGATGAGCAGCTAAAGCAAAGGAGACTCATAAATATGAATATAATCTGTTTCATTTTATTTTGATTTTAAATATTTCTTATCATTAATTAGTTTAGACATTATCACGATGGAGTAACCCCACAGGCGTTTTCATTCTTCCATTACTTTGATAATTGCCCATATCGTCCATCAAACGATGTATTTCTTCTGTATTAAGCGCTTTGCGCGTCTTTACATATTCCTTAAAATTCCTCGGTAGTCATATTATTTCCTTTCAAAAGATAAAGCAGGATTAGCAAAAATCATCGTTTAGTCTGTTCGAGTTTGTTATACTCGTCATCTGTGACCGGCTCAAGCCACTCATTGGAAGTGTTTTCACCGGAAACTTCGAAAGCCAGATGAGCAAACCAACTGTCGGCAGCAGCTCCGTGCCAGTGTTTCACATTGGCAGGAATATGGATAACCGTACCAGGCAGAATCTCTACCGCCGGTTTACCTTCTTCCTGATACCAGCCTCGACCGGCTACACCGATAAGCATCTGTCCGCCACCTTTCGTTGCACGGTGAATATGCCAGTTATTGCGGCAACGTGGTTCAAAAGTAACGTTAGAGATATTCACCTGCTCGCGCGAAACCGGAGCAAGATAACTGTTACCAATAAAATACTGTGCATAGGCTGTATTGGGTTCGCCAATAGGGAAAATCATCTCACGCTGGAAAGCTGTTTTGGCATCCTCACCAACAATATCTTCAGACCATACTCCTTTTGCCAAATTGAACGCTGCCCACGCTTTCGGCCAACCTGCATAGAAACCTATATGAGTGATAATCTCTGCGATCTCCGTGCGGGTGATGCCGTTCTTCTTCGCCGACTGAAGATGATAAACGAGCGAATTGTCCGTGATTCCCATACTGATAAGGGAGGTAATGGTTACTAAACTGCGGTCACGCAGACCGAGTTTGTCAGTGCGGCTCCAAACTTCTCCAAAGAGAACATCGTCATTAAGTTCCGCAAACTTGGGGGCAAACGTTCCTAACTGGTCGCGTCCTGCCGTCTGTACTATCTTTTCTTGTGCCATAACATTGAGTGTTAAAATACTAAATACTGAAAATAAAAGGAGTTTATTCATAATCATTTCGTTTATTGAATGAAGTTATTAATGCAATTTGCGGGGTTAAGCGGCATTTGGTCAGAGAGTACGAGAGTCTTAACCATGTGCAGCGTTCCTTGCTTGTACTTTTGAAAATGCTCCGATGCAATATGAGATTTATAAGCCTCCTGACTCGCGTAAGTTTCAAGAATAGTTATCCTGCCAGGATTCTCTTTTTCGCTGACGGCATACATAGTCAGCACTCCCGGTTCAGTACGCAAGGAGACTTCACCCACTTCGGTCGCATATTTCATATATTCTTCAAGATACTCCGGATAAACCTCGATTTTCGATAGCCGCACAATACCGTCAGCCGCCATAGGTAATTTGGCGCACATACCAGGCTGCTGTTTTATATCCTTTTTCCCTGTCATACTGCATGATAACATAACGAATAAAGACAAAACACTTAGAATTGTTTTTATCATCATCTTCTATCTTTTCATTGTTAAACTTCTGATTACAAATTTACTGCGATAAAACGAATGGAATTGTATATCAATTACGGATTTTTGTACCCAAATCCCCGATTCTGTAATAAAGCCGAATAAAAATCAGATATTAGAAGTAAAGTTATTCATCTGTTTTGAGACCGATAAGCTACTTTTCTCATCAGACTCTTGACAAATGACTTTTTATGTTGTATCTTTGAGAAAAGAAAAAGTATAAACAACATGAAAATAGAAAGAAATAATCATACATAAATCATAAATAACCTGGTATTTTACAATACCACTCCTATACGATATGGGGCAATAGTCGAATGATTATTGCCCCATTTTGTTTATAATTCAGCTTAAAATCTCTCGTCTGATCCTAGAACTGTTCTACAATAGTTTATAATAAACTCGAATACCGTTTTACTAAAACTATCAAAAAGTTTATTATAAACAGAATCCGGGTTTATTAAAAGCCACGTTACCTTTTGTCAAAAATAGAGTAAACAAGATTTCTAAGATTCACCATAAAAGATCTACTACAACCCAACAAGTAATATAAATACACAATTATTCATTTACGTCTTTTTTTACACGATCGTTTTCCTCCCTCACATTCCATCTTTCTTTTTTCCCAATTCGTTAATTAAATCAAAAACTTCAATTACGATTTGCCGTATCTACCATATTTTTACATACATTTGCGTCTGACACAGATGTCAAACACGAGGTCTAATTTAAGATATTTGGTATATGAATGTATATAAAGTGGGTTTAGATATAGGCTCTACTACCACTAAGATGGTAGTATTGGATAAAGATGGAACTACAGTCTTGTTTTCCGGATACAAAAGGCATCAGGCAAAAATACAAGAATGTTTACTCGGATTTCTTTATCAAATAAAGGAACAGTTGGGTGATATTCCTTTATCTTTCCACATTACGGGCTCTGTTGGAATGGGAATTTCAGAGAAATGCTCTCTGCCGTTTGTGCAAGAGGTTGTAGCTGCAACAAACTATGTGTGCCGGGAGCATCCGCACACAGCCACTATGATCGATATTGGAGGAGAAGATGCGAAAGTTGTTTTCTTTCAGGACGGACAGGCTACAGACCTGCGCATGAATGGAAATTGCGCCGGCGGAACCGGGGCTTTCATTGACCAGATGGCTATTCTGCTTGGAGTCTCCATCGACGAATTGAATGAACTAGCACTTCGTTCCAATCAGGTATACTCTATCGCTTCACGCTGCGGAGTATTCTGCAAAACGGACATACAGAATCTGATAGCCAAAAATATATCTAAAGAAAATATAGCAGCTTCCATTTTCCATGCAGTAGCCGTACAGACCACTGTCACACTTGCACGCGGTTGCAATATCGTAGCTCCGGTATTACTCTGCGGTGGCCCATTGACTTTTATTCCGGCCCTTCGAAAAGCATTTGCCAACTATCTGAATCTGTCACAAGATACAGATTTCATATTACCGGAAAAAGGAAATCTGATCCCTGCCTGGGGAGCAGCATTGGCAGAGAACAATGAAGAAAGTATTCATCTCTCCAACCTGATACAGGTAATAGAAAACAAACTAAGTGTTACCTCACCTTTCCAGAGTGATCTTTCTCCTATATTCGACAGTGAGGAAGAATATCGGTCATGGAAAAAAGAAAAAGACCAGTATAAAATTCAATATGCCAGTCTGCGTCCCGGATTACAGGAAGCAACTATCGGCATAGACTCCGGCTCTACTACCACCAAAATCGTAGTACTCGACAACAATCATCGTATCCTTTACTCCTATTATCACGACAACAACGGAAACCCTATAAAAACAGTAGAGAACGGCTTGCAGAAACTATATGAAGAATGCCGGAGACGAGGAACTACCCTGCGCATAAAAGGAGGATGTTCTACCGGTTACGGAGAAGATCTGATAAAAGCGGCTTTCCACATGGATGCGGGAATCATTGAAACCATCGCTCATTATGCTGCTGCCAAACATATCAGCAAAGAAGTTTCTTTTATCCTGGATATTGGAGGGCAGGATATGAAAGCCATCTTTGTGAACGACGGAGTAATCAACAGAATCGAAATCAATGAAGCCTGTTCCTCCGGTTGCGGTTCTTTTATCAGCACATTTGCGCAATCGCTGGATTACAGTGTGGAGGACTTTGCCAAAGCAGCTTGTTTTTCGCAAGCACCATGTGATCTGGGTACACGTTGCACAGTCTTCATGAACTCCAAAGTAAAACAGGTACTTCGGGAAGGAGCGTCCGTAGCGGATATAGCTGCCGGATTATCTTATTCCGTTGTTAAAAACTGCCTGTATAAGGTTCTGCAATTAAAAGACACGGAGATACTTGGCGACCATATTGTCGTGCAGGGAGGAACCATGCGTAATGATTCCATCGTACGAAGTCTGGAAAAGCTGACCGGGAAACAAACCTTCCGCAGTAACTGTCCTGAATTGATGGGTGCTCTTGGTTGTGCCCTATATGCCAAACAAATCGAAAATGCCCGGGTGACGGAGCTGAACGAGATGCTCCAATGGGCGCAATATACTTCCAAGCAACTTCAATGCCGGGGGTGCGAGAACCAGTGCGCCATTATGCGATATACGTTCAACAATGACAACCATTACTTCTCCGGCAACCGATGTGAAAAGGTATTTTCCAATAAAGGAAGCCATGCGGACAAAGGCATCAATACGTATGATAAAAAGCTGGAATTATTATTCGACCGGAGCGCAGACATTCCACAACCCCTATTTACCATAGGCATTCCACGTATTCTGAATATGTATGAGGAATACCCTTTCTGGCATACCTTATTTACTGCTTGCGGCATTCAGGTACAGTTGTCGGCCCCCTCTACATTCAGCAAATACGAGACTGCTGCCGGCATGGTGATGTCTGATAACATCTGCTTCCCTGCCAAACTTGTGCACAGTCATATCCGTAACCTGACACTGCAAAACGTCAACCGGATATTTATGCCGTTCGTTGTTTTCGAGAAAAAGGATAAGCAACAGCAAAACAGCTATAATTGCCCCATCGTTTCCGGTTATTCGGAAGTCATCAAAAGTGTACAGGAAGAGAATATACCGATAGATGCTCCGACTATCACCTTCAAAGATGAAGCATTGCTGTATAAACAATGCTATGAATATCTGAAATCTTTGGGTATCAGGGATGAGGTATGCAAAAATGCCTTCTCACGCGCATTACAGGAACAATATGCTTTCGAAGAAAAAATTGCTGCCTATAATCAGGAAGTTCTGAACGAGGGACGGGAAAAACACAAACTGATTATCTTACTCGCCGGACGCCCTTACCATAGCGATCCACTGATACAGCACAAGGTTTCGGACATGATTGCTGCGATGGGAGTTTATGTGATAACTGATGATATTGTCCGCCAGCAGGAGATTTCATTGGAAAAGACTCATTACCTCTCTCAATGGGCATTTACCAACCGTATTCTGAAAGCAACCAAGTGGGCGGCAATGCAAGAGGGTGACATACAATATATGCAGATGACTTCTTTTGGCTGCGGTCCGGATGCTTTCCTTATAGATGAAGTACGTAACTTGCTGAAACGATACGGCAAGAATCTTACTTTGCTCAAGATAGACGATGTTAATAATATCGGCTCCATCAAATTACGAGTCCGCTCGTTGGTGGAAAGCTTGAATTTCAGTTTGAAACATTCTCAAGCGAAAGATCCCGAGCCATTTGTTTCAACTGCTCCTTTCACCAAGAAAGACAAAAAGAAGAAAATCCTCGCTCCATTCTTTACGCCTTTCATTTCACCACTCATTCCATCCATCATGAAAGTGGCCGGATATGAAATGGAAACGTTACCGTTGAGCGACACCGCATCTTGCGACTGGGGATTGAAATACTCCAATAATGAGGTATGTTATCCGGCAACATTGATTGTCGGCGACATAGTAAAAGCCTTTAAAAGCGGACGTTATGATCCTGCCAATACGTGCGTTGCCATCACACAAACCGGTGGACAATGTCGTGCCAGCAACTATATTTCACTGATAAAAAAGGCATTGATTGAGAATGGATACACCAATACACCGGTGGTATCACTTGCTTTCGGCAGTGGTATTGAAAATGAGCAATCCGGTTTTAAAGTAAACTGGCTCAAGGTTTTGCCAATCATACTTGCGTCTGTGTTATACAGTGATTGTATCGCTAAATTCTATTATGCAGCCGTCGTTCGTGAGAAAGAACGGGGACAGGCCGCCCGTCTGCGCGATCTTTATCTGGATACAGCACAGCCCATCATCCAGAAAAATAAACCGGAGGACTTGTTGAGTTACTTATATCTCGCTGCCAGAGACTTCAACAAAATCTGTGAACAGAGATCCTGTCACAAAGTAGGTATTGTTGGAGAAATATTCCTGAAGTTCAACCCTTTTGCTCAAAAGGACGTCACCTCATGGCTCATCAACCAGAAGATCGAAGTGATTCCGCCACTGATAAGTGATTTCTTCATGCAGGGATTTGTCAACCTGAAAGTGAGACAGAACCAACACTTGCAGCGAAAACTCACTCCCGACTTTGTTATCGACTGGTTATACAAGAAAGTCCAGAAGCAGATTAATAAAGTGAATGAAATCGGCAAAAATTTCAATTACTTCACGCCGTTCGAATCAATCTTTGAAAAGGCAGAAAAAGCTAAACAAGTCATCTCCCCGGGCACCCAGTTTGGAGAGGGTTGGCTGATATCCGGTGAAATACTATCCTTTGCTTCCCAAGGAGTCAATCATGTCATTAGCTTGCAACCTTTCGGATGCATTGCCAATCACATTGTAGAAAAAGGAATAGAAAAACGTATAAAATCGCTGTGCCCTCAAATGAATATACTATCTTTAGACTTTGACAGTAGCGTCAGCGATGTGAACATAACAAACAGATTATTACTTTTTATTGACAACATAAACAACTAAAATTATGGCTACAACGGAACATAGCGATTTAGAGCAGCAAATAATAAAAACTGCCCAACAACTTTTTATAGAAAAAGGATTTGTGGAGACCAGCATGAGTGATATTGCTGCAACGGTAGGAATCAACCGGCCCACTTTACATTATTATTTCAGAACCAAAGATAAGATGTTCAAAGCCGTGTTCGGCTCGATAGTCATGTCTTTAATGCCGAAAATACAGGATATAGTAAAACAGGATATCCCATTTATGGAGCGACTAAGCATGATTCTGGATGAGTATATTGAGCTTTTCACAAGTAATCCCTGTCTTCCCAGATTCATTTGCGGAGAAATACAGCGTGATGTAAACCACTTGCTTGCCACTGCAAAAGAACTTCAGTTCGGAGATGCTTTATCCCAAGTGAAAGACAGTATACTGACAGCAATGGAAGACGGTAAACTTAAAAAGGTTCCGATACATATTGTATTTCTGACTGTCTACAGCCTATTGAGCTATCCATTTCTTGCCAAGAACCTGATAGTATCTTTATTCTTGGAAGATGAAGCCGCTTTTGCTGACTTCCTGCAAGAATGGAAACAAAACATCATCAACCAATTGCAGAACTTATTGTGTTATGAGGAATAGTATAGATACTATATAAGGAGGTGTGTCATAATGAATAATAAAACGCAGATTAACGCAAATTATCGCAGATTATTCCAATTATATTGATATATTAATCAACGACTTATAAAATTATTTCTGCGATAATTTGCGTTAATCTGCGTTTTGACACACTCCGTTATTACCATTCCAATCACCCCATCTTGCACCTTATTCGACCACAAAATCTTCCGATTTAAAATTACTATAGAAACGTCCTGAAATAGCAGTAAACTTCAATACACAGTAATCGGGATCCGTCACTCCCTCCGGATAATACATGGTATCTCCCTCCTGCCAGATCATCTCTTTACTGGCACTATCCGTCAAGACATCCATCGTACCGCGTAGCATGACACCTCTAAAGAATCTCGTATCACAGAAGTAGATACACGCATGGTTGTTCTCACGGTATTGCGCCACACGCATGGACGAAGTATTTGTTGTCAGATAAATAGTTTTTATCCCCTTTCTTTTTCTGGGTTGCAGCATTGCTTTGATGGTAGGAAATCCTTCACCGTCTATCGAACCGATAAAAGCTGTTTTCAGCTTATCAATCATGTTGCCTACTGTTTTTTCCGCGTCTCTCATCATTTTACTTTTTATTATTGGTTTATTATCTGATGCGAAAGTAGAGAAATGCCAGGAAAGCAATGCAATAAAAAGAAAGGTAGAAATAGCACTTTTTACGGTTTGTGTACTTTACGATACAATAACGGAGTTTCTCCCGTATGCTGCCGGAAGCTACGGATAAAATAAGAAACCGTTGAAAAACAGAGTTCAAATGCAATATCAGCTATAGGAAAGTCCGTATAAACAAGCAGCCTCTTAGCCTCTTCCATCACCTTGCTCTGAATATATTGTTTTGCGCTGATTCCCATGGTCGAGGTTATCATCTCATTCAGATAATTAGGAGTAATGCAGAGCTTATCCGCATAATATTGAACCGAATGTTGCTCTTTTGCATGTGTAGCAACCAAATTCATGAATTTACTTACATGATTATTGGAAACTTCCCTACTTCTGCCCTCCTCTATCGAAGTCATTTTAAGGTAAGCACGGTCCAGCAACATCAGGACTTCATAAAGCAATGCTCTCAAAACGTGTACATCGCCCTGTTGATACGAATCAATCTCCATCTTTATATCATGCAAGGTTTCAAGTATGCGTGTATAAAGCTCATCAGACAAATGTAGTAGCGATGAAGAACTTTCTATCTGAAAAAACGAAAGATGCTGTACAAACAAAGAATCTTTAAAGAGGAAAGACAAAAATTCTTCTTCGAAAATCAGAGCATACCCATTGGTGATATGATGAGTATCCCAGTTCCGGATTTCCCCCGGTTTAGAGAAAAGAACGTCACGAGGAATTGCTTCATAGGTTTGGTTATCGACTGAAAAAGCTCCCTTACCTTCTGTTATAAAAGTAATATCATAATAATTTAGAGTGTGGACAGCACTTTTAGCCAGGAACTTCTTCACATACTTCAGTTCTACTACATCGACCAAAAGTTCACTCCCATACTTATGCTTATAAAAAGTATATCGAGGTATTGAGTTTTTCATTCAGAATACAAAAATAGTATTCCTTACCAAATAATCCAAAGACTTTTCAAATTCGATTCGATTGAATAAGCCATGAACCATCTGATAAGGAATACATAGAAAAATATGTCTAGGTTATATTTCCTATTTAGAACTTCCGGCCAGATATCCCAAACTGGTCACATCTGCCCCCAAGTAATGATTAATGTGCTTCAATGGCACCCTGTACAGAATATCCGGAATTTCCGCCAATAAAGAGAGGTACCTTTCCCTTACTGTCAGCTTGCGGGCATTCATATCCTCTTCCTCTTTAAAGTAAAACTGATACTCCATCAGTTGACGGACCAGATTCGCAAATGAAATTGAAGATGCACACAACTCTTCAATCTCCTCTTCACTGATGTAATAAGCAGCACATTTCGTCAGTGTCTTGATAGAATACTGACTTGAATTATAGCATAACACAGCATCACCCGCAGAGAAAAACCGATTGGTTCTCTCTTCTCCTTCATGAGTGGTATATGTATGCAAAATACCGGAAACAATAATGTACAAGCTCTGTTCTGGCAATGTGGCAGAAGCAATCGTTTCTCCTTTATCCAGATACACCATTTCCATTCGAGCCAACAGCTCTTTCACTTCTCTTTCATCCACCTGATACTCAAAACAGAGTTTCTTCAAATAAGCTTCCATACAAAATAGATTTTAGTTAATATATGTCACTTAAAAACACCTAATTCGACATAGCAGGCATCATTGTGCCTCTCAAATATAATTTCCTTTGGGTATATCGTAAATACCAGATACAGATCAATAATGAAACGACCGTTGAAATGGGTGGAGCAAATCCCATGATAAACAGCGACGAGCTATCTATCTGGCTGAACCAGTATGACAACGGTATACGGAACAGGAAAGTGGCTATCAGACTGTGAATCATCGGGAATAACGAGTTTCCTTGTCCGCTGAAATAAGAATTAATGCAGAACACGAAACTAACCACGATGCAGTCGATGCTATACCCTCGCAAATAATCTGCCGCCATTGCCACCACAGCAGCATCTTTCGTAAAGAAAGCAGTAAGAGTCTCCGGCAGGAATTGCGAATACACGCAAACCGACACACCGAAAACAAGAGCAATCCCAATCCCCGAAGCCAGACATTTATTCATTCTCTTGATAAGTCCCGCTCCATAGTTCTGTGCAGTCATGGTTGCCACAGCCGATGATATAGCCATCGGAGGCAGCATAGCAAACACGATGATTTTCTCAACAACACCCAGGGAAGCAGATGCAATGACTCCCATCTGATTGACAATGACAGTGATAATCAGAAAAGAAACATTGATTAAAGCATCCTGCAAAGCAATAGGTGCTCCCAACACCAAGATCTTTTTAGACAGATTCCGGTTCAATCGAATATCTTTCCGTGAAAAGTCAAAATGGAATCCGTGCCGGTATAAGAACCAGAGCGCTATTCCAAAGCTGACTCCTTGTGCAGTTACAGTAGCGATAGCCGCTCCCGTAGCCCCCCAATGGAAATAACCGACCAATATAAAATCGAGCACTATATTTATCACACATGCCAGCCCAACAAAATAAAGTGGTGTTTTAGAATCACCCAATCCACGCAAAATACCACATACAACATTATATCCTACTATAAACAGAATACCCAGAGAGCATACCAAAATATAGTTTTTCGTATCTACCATCGCTTCGACAGGAGTATGCATCAGTTCTGCTATCCGACTATGAAAAAGCACCATGACCAAAGTTAGCACTACGCCGGTTATTGAAAACAACCATACGGAAGACCCGATAGTAAAAGCTACTTTTCGATTGTCTTTAGCTCCGGTAGCAATAGCAATCAGCACTGTTGTCCCGGTAGTAATACCCAGAATAATACCTGTAATTGTCTGCATCACCTGACTACCAATAGCTACGGCTGCCACACTTGCCGAATCATCATATTGTCCGACAACGAAAAGGTCAGCTCCGCCATAAAGTGCCTGGAGCACATTGGCAATCAGAAAAGGTACTGCAAACTGCAACAATACCTTCGGTACGCTTCCTTGTGTCAAATCTAACTCTTTCATAGTTTCTTCGATACTTTTCCTCTTTATCTTATTTTGTTACAACAAAAAAAAGTGCCGGACAAGCGAATGATTTGCACCATTCATCTTATCCAGCACTATAATTATTATTATAGCACCCTCCGATGAGGATTTTTATGCCTGTCCCTATTTCAGGGCTGCAAATATGGGCTTTGTTTTCATAATTACCAAATTTTAACCGGTTTTTATTTTCTTATGAAGATGTAACTAGCTATATATCAACTATTATCAGACGAGGTTTGGTCTATAGGATCTCCGTTAGAAAAACGAAAGAAAGCTGCCAACCGATCCGGATTCAGCGTATAACGTGCGCATTCTTTTAATAAGGGTTCCGCATTCATTACGGCACAAGAATGAGAAACCACGGACATCATCGGCCAGTCCTTTAACGAATTTCCTACAACTAAAGTGTGTTCAGAAGCTAAACCCAAAGCCTTACATAACTGAAGCATCCCCTCTTTTTTACTCGCTTCAGGATGAATGACTGTTATCAGCGGAGCTTTATGAAAGACCTGGCAGGGATTTTCTTTCAACCGGGTAAGAATAGATTCTCTCTGTTCTTTATCACGTACCAATATACTATACTTGTAAACCACTCCTTCATAACTATGAATAGTAACTTTTGACGATTCTCCATATACCTCCGGATATACTTTCACCGGCAAACACTTAATCTGCCGCGAATAAGATAATAAACCTCCATCTGCAAACACTCCTCCCCTGAATAAATCAAAAAGAGCCTTTCCCAGCTTTTTCTTCGCCTGCTCCATCGACAGAGAAGTGGCAAGATATAAGGAAACGGACTGTGCCATATATCGCAAAGCGTTAGCATAACTTTCTGGAACTTTTCCCTGTGAATCAGTCAGTGTTCCATCCACATCGAAGAAAACAGTCGTAATAAGTGGCTTGTCCGGTATTCGCCAGAATGCCCCTTCTCCCATTATTCGATGTAAAGGGTGATTGTTCAGGTTACTAAATGCAATATAACAGTCACAAACCTTCCTCTTGCAAGATAACGGCACAACAGCTCCATCACCTTGATAAAAATTACCTATCTTCACCCGGCTTCGGGGACAAGCATACATATCCCCTTTCCAATCGATAAAACAATTATCCCTTCCTCCTGCGCAAACTTCCCATTGTACCGGAGCATTCTTCAAGTCATACTCAAAAAGATTATCCAGTTGACTGAAAAACTGAATATCTTCCTGACTTAATGGTGCCCTTAACCCTTGCATAGCATTAATGAATAAATAAATATCCGGCAAAAGAGCATTCCGTAAATCATTGAGTACGACCTTTGCAGAGGGATTTCCTACCGCTCCGACACATACCTGTATTCCCGCATGATGGAGTATATGAATCTGATGCGCAAATTTCTCTACCGAAGTCATCTCAGGATGAAAACTAGCCCAAAGCCTTATCTTACTTATCACAGTGGGAGCCACACGAATCTCATCAAGCCAGTGTTTAGCCGGAAAAGAAAGGTTAGTCTGACAGGAAATTCCGGTCACCTGTGGCAATGCCGCCAAATGCACCATTCCTTTCCGATAATAACGATGGATCAATACTTCACCGTAAGGAATAATAAATAACTGCAACGGCTCCCCTTTCCATTGTTCAATAGCTGCTATAAAACGATTCCATGCCTGTTCATCCTGTGTCGTATCTGCCAGATGCGACTTCTTGCCGAAAGGACAATAAGAACAGGTATAGTTGCAGCTATTCAATTTGCCGCGATAATATATATGCCTGAAGGAAAGTAAAGAGCTTTCGTTTTCCATTTCTATTTCGTTCAATAAGAATAAGTTTCCATCAGTTCTCTTATTTCAGGAGTAATGAACAACTGACCAATATAATCGGAGTATGCCATTCCGTCGGAAGTCAGACAAATACGACCGTTATCCGTATTTTCTATCCATTGCCGTTCAGCTAACTGTCGAAACAACATCACATTATCCGGTGATTCTCCAAAGCGACGCTTATATTCGGCCTTATCAAGCCCCATATAATACATCAGATTTTTAATGATGAAACGTTGTCGCCGTTCTTCCTGAGAAAGAATAAATCCATTACGAGCCACTGTAAAATCAGTAGTGCCCATATAATCATCTATCTCTCCGGCAATACAACGCTGGCAAACAGTATACCGGGTGGCATAATGCAAATTACCCAGGTAACTGCGTCCGCCGGAGCCACACGACAGCATCACTTCATCCCCACATGAGATTTCCGCATCAGTAGACGGATGATGAATAAAACGTCGCATCGACGTTTGTAGAAAACCTCTGTCTTTCAACAAATCACAAGCGGCACAATACATCTGAAAACAGACATCGTCGGATTCCCGCTCCGTGATAGCCGTTCCCGGTCGTACATATAGCGGATAGATAAAGAGTTCGTTAGGCTGAAACAGAAGAGCCTGTTCCAATGAATAAAGAAAGCTGGCCACAGTTTGTCCTCTGATTCCGTAAATCAAATCAATATTAAAAAACGGGAATTGTCTCTTCCGAATAGCCTCCAGCGCCTGATTAATCATGTCTCGCCGGGGACGTCTTTTCAAAGCTGTTAATTCTTCGTCAAGGAAACTCTGTACGCCAATACTCACACGAGCTACTCCTGCTTGCTTCAACAAGTCCAAACGGGTAGGATCGGCATATTCCGGCGATGTTTCTACGGAAGTAAAGGTATGTGAAGGATGCACTCCGAATAAGGCAGCCGTATCCAATAGGTATTCCAGTTGAGGAACAGTGAGGAGCAACGGTGTGCCTCCTCCAATGGCGAAACTATCAAATGCCAGTCCGGTAGTGAGTGGAGACAACTGTTGCGCCTGCTTGTGAAGAGTTTCCAAATAAGTTGCGATATAATCCGCACGATTTGTTTGCAGAGAAAACAGGTTGCAATATCCACATTTATGACTACAAAAAGGAATATGGAAATAAAGCGATGCTTTCTGTCCTTCCACCTGTTTCAGGTAAGGAACCAGCGAAACCGGGGACGGAAAAGAACGATAAGCAGTTTTATGTGGATAACTATACATATAGTCTACATATCGTGGTAGCGGTTGATTCATTTTTTCGTTAAAATAAAGTGTTTGTAAGGGACTGTATAAACCGTTTCGTGAGATATGCAATGATATTCATATCCATCCTCTCCATAGCAAGTGCCATGATCGGAAAGAGCAATCACCAGCGTATTTCCCCGCTTCTGAAAGGCCTGAAATAAACGGGGTAGCTGACTGTCGACATATTGCAGCGCGGCAGCGTGTGATTCCTTATCATCCTTCATTTTGCCTTCCACATAATGACAGTTCGGATAATGAATAGCAGAAAAATTGATATACATAAAAATCCGTTTGTCCTCCGGATAGTTTTCGAGTTTCTTCAATGCAAAATCAATTTGTTTTTCAGTACTATCGGGTGCCGTGCATCCAAAGGTCGGCAGCCAATAACTTTTAGTAAAGTAACCGGGAAACACACGCCCCAGTTCATTACGCTTGCTGAAGAAGTTCACCCCTCCTATACAAATCGTTTCATAGCCTACATTGGCAAGGCTTTGCACAAAAGTTGCTTCCGTAAACGGATAACTTCCCGCAGGCGGAATACGTCCCGTACCAGCTTGCACAGGGAAAAACAACCACTTACGGCTGCGTAGCGAATGAGGTTCCGCCGGAGAAGGCAGAAATCCTGCAAAGATGGCAAAATGAGACGGGTAAGTAAAATTTCCCGGCGCATGTCTTTTTTCCCATTCTCCTCCGTGACTGTTCAGTACCGGTGTTCTTCCTGCCTCTTCTTCCTCCTTGCTGACATCATAACGCAAGGTATCAAAGCAAAGCATCAATATATCATGAGTACCCACCACCTGATTCATATCCAGATCCGGATTTTGGGTCTGTTCGCCAGCCGGCAGTTCATCTATTTGCATGGTTATATCTCTTTTTTATGTTTTTTATCTGTTGAATATAAATAGAATTATGAGCAAACATATCCTGATACACATGATCTCCCTGTCCGTTGACTTCTATTATATAAGGAATATCTGTTCCTCTCTCTATCAGTACATCCACTCCGGCATATTGCAAATCCAAAGATTGAACCGCTTCCTGACACTGAAAATAGATTTGTTGCCGCACTACTTCCGGCAAAGACAATTCGTTCCACCAATGTGCCTTATTGTTCAGATGCAGATTGGTTATGCTTCCTTTACTGCATCTCACAACGATATAATCAATTTCAGATTCCCGGCACACTACACGAAGATCATAATTCTCTCCCTGCAACTGCTCTTTAGGAATCCATTCTTCTAAAATAGCTTCTGTTTGCATCACAGCTTCCGCCAACGGGATCATCTCTTTTTCCGTACTCAAACGGTTGATACGTTTAGTGTTATGAATGACTCCATCCACTTGTTGCAAGGTAGTATAGACTACCCATTTATTCCGGTTGGGTTGATAGCGAACAGCCATAATACCTCCCGCCCCCGAACCGTAACGGGGTTTCAAAAAGCATCCTCTACCGCAATCGGCAAGAAGCTCTCTCAACTCATCAAAAGAACGGGGAGAAGGTAACATCGGAGTCACTTTCAACCCTCTGTCCATCAACACTTGTTTAGTTTCCTTTTTATCAAGAGCACGTAATAAAGCATGGGGAGTATTCAAAAAGCACACGTCATCAGATAGCCTCATCTCGCCTAAACGTTGCAGTGTCTCCTTATATGCCTGATTCAACAGCGCATATTTCAGGAAATTCGTTTCATCGCTTACACAAGGTTCCAGTTTGATAACTGCCTGCCGTAGTTGCGGCAAGCAGTTAAAAAGTTCCCCGTAAGTCATAAAACGAACTTCCACCTGCAAGTGTTTGCCTGCTTCAATAAAGTATTCTATACGTTTGGACAGAGAGTTGCTGACAACGATTATCTGCATCTCCTATTCTGTAATCATCGGGTAATACCACAATTCACCATCATATTCATCTGCCTCTTCAGTTTCAGCAATATCTATTTTCATAGGGAGACTCTGCAACTGTTTCTTCATCTCCTTGCTCAAATAATTATAGCGCATATTGATAAACTTCAAATGAGCGATCTTATCCATATTATCCAGCAATAATTGGGCACCTTCATCTTTGAGAGTACCAGCCGAAACATCCATTGTTTCAAGTTGGGGAAGAATATCCGACTCCAGGAACATTTCTACAATCTTGTCCTGTTCTTCAGAGTTGACGATCCCCAGATAAGTCAGCTTCGGGAAACGTTCTTTGGAGAACAACGGACGGAATATCTCAATATCAGCTTCAAATCCATAATCTTCCACACCAACATATAGAATCAGTTTTTCCAGATTGGGGAAATCAGAACCAAGAATATCTTCTACCACTTCGGTAGGCAGGCCACCACTGATAATTTCGAGTGACCGCAACTCCGGCCGTGAAGTCTTTCCCAAACGCAGATTATTGGTTCCTTTGATTTTCAGATCTTTCAATTTAGGCATGGCATCGAGCAGCGGACTAATATCAGCTTGTTCAATCCATGAAATCTCCTGTTCTTCCTGCTCAATATCTCCCCAGAACAAGCCTTCTATTTGTGCGAACTTCTCCTTATTTTCAATCATTCCCTGTAATAAGGCAGAACAGTCGCCACCCTCATAATCCCAACAACCGATTGTTATTTGTTTATATTCAGAGAGATGTTTATCTTTCAATATCTTATCCAGAAGATTCACATTGTTTTCATACTCATCATAACTCAAAGTATATTTCTTGGCTTCCACTTTCATTTCACGTGCAGTTTCTTCAGCAGTTTCTACATACCCTTTTTTGGTCTTTTCCGCAATCAGTTTGCTGGCTGCTTTTTCAGCTTCTTCAGTCGTTGCGTAGTTTTTCACTTGTGTTTGTCCGTCGGTCCCCAACTTACCATAATTTACAGTAATATCTGTTCCGACTACCTCTATGCTCCAGAATTTCTGCGATTTAAAATCTTGAAAAACGAATACTCTCTTCATAATACAGTTTTTAATGGTTGATATTTGCACACTCAACACAGAACGCGCATGAACAATACCTGCAAAAATAACCATTTTATGTAATGTACAAAGAAATCTGTTTACTAAACTTTCAGAGTATTCAAAAATACAACCCAAGATATGCAACAAAGGCTGCCTTTTGGGGCAGCCTTTGTTATTCTATTTCTGTAATATATCAGTTTAATCTTCAATAGTACATATACTTACACGGTTCCAATCCGGTTCAGTAAACATATCGCCTACACCCTGACCTTCAGCAGTGATACGAGATGCACTGATTTTATACTTGTTGACCAAGATCGTTTTTACAGCTTCTGCACGTGCTGCGGCAATTCTGGCATTCACTTCAACACTACCTTCCGGAGAAGCGTATCCCTTAATAACCACTTTAGAATCAGCATATTTCTTCAGGTAAGAAGCTACACGTTCCACATTAGGAAGTTGTGAAGCGTCAACTGACGATTTACCTTGTCTGAAAGTAATGATAGATTCGGGTACACGGGCGGTTTTCACTACAGTCTCCACCGGAACCACTTTTGTGCGGCATGCTTCAAGTTCTTCCTGCAATCCGTTGATACGTTGGTTTGCATTGCTGATCTCACCATCTTTGTTGTTTACATCTGCACGAAGTGCATTGATTGAAGAGTTCAGTCCGTCAATTTCGGCTTGATTATATACTCTCACTTTGGCAAAATGATGTGTTCCGTTACTTGTCTTAAAGTGATATGTCAATCCGGCTGTCAACTCAAAACCTGCGTTATTAGCATTGAAACGGCTCTTTGTTTCAGGGTAAGTACCTTGCATATCATACACAATGGCAGGTTTGATTCCTAATGTCCATGCTTTACTTTCACCCAAGTTGAAATTGAAATTCAATCCCAAACGCGTAGACCAGGAGTTCTGATCGCCATCGCCATTCACATAATAATGTAACCAACCCATTCCGGCCACAGCTTCCACTTCAAACAAACGAGGTTCGCCCGTGTAACTTGCAAATAGATTCATCAAATTGACTTTACCCAATACGCTGACATCCGAAGCATCGAAAGCCGTTTTACTGGATGTGGTATTGATATATCCCATTCCTTGGAATCCCAAACCGAAGATAGGAGTTAATTGCTTTGAGACTCCCACTCCAAAAGTGGGACGCATACCTTTAAAGAAAGCACTGTGAGTAAGGGGAGTAACTCCACCGGCATTTACTCCGACAGACCAATTATCTGTAAGTTTGGTACCTTCTACAACTGATTGGGCATTTGCTACTGTAAAGCCACCCAATATAAAAGCTAATAAAATAATAGATTTTCTCATATTCATAAGTTTTAAATGTAATGTTTTATCTGCTAAATCATTAGAAATGTATTGTTTGTTCATGTCTAACTTTCTAGTTCATTTTTTAATTCGTTATTCACTTTAAACAACATATCATATCAAAAATTAGTTCGCAAGCCATGAGCCCTATTAACATCTATTATGCTTTCGAAAAATCTAAAATATGGAAACATCAATGCAAACGCCTCATTCCCTGAAGAGAAAGGGATCCCAACATCGCTAACCATTATGCATCTTGTTTCATTATTCTACACTTTCATTCATCCATCAGGCAGGAAATACATAAACCGGACTCTACTAAAATACGAAGAATAGAACATAAACGGAAAGTTATCAGGTTGTTAATGCCATATATCGTTCTGATAAAGAGCGAATATTTTTCTTCCTTTTCAATTGGAATCTTGATTTAATTTCTAACTTTGCCGCCAACATCGGTTTCCGGAATGGCATTATCACCAGACGGAATTAAAAGGGAATCCAGTGAAAATCCGGAACTATCCCCGTAGCTGTAAGTTTTATCTCTCTCATAAAAAAGAGAAATGTTATGGCATTCATTTGCCACTGATTCATGAAACGGATCGGGAAGGCGCCACAACAAAAACAAGTCAGAAGACCTGCCGATAAAATTTCCGTTATTCCAGGCTTTCGGGTGAAAGGCAATAGAACGAATCGTACAGGTCCATTTTATTACAAGTCTCCAGAAATTGTCGTGCATGAATAACTATGTAGGCACTAAATCTATTTTGTTAATTCTTAAAATATAGGTATGATTAGTTCGGAGATATTCATTATCAAAAGAGACGGAAAAAAAGAAGCTTTTTCCCTCGACAAAATCAAAAATGCCATATCCAAGGCATTTTTATCAGTAGGTAGTTTTGCTACGCAAGATGTGATAACCAATGTGTTAAGCCGTGTCAGTATCAGTGACGGAACAAACGTAGAGGAAATCCAAAACCAGGTGGAAGTCGCCTTGATGGCAGAACATTATTACAGCGTGGCCAAAGCGTATATGCTGTATCGTCAAAAACATTTGGAAGACCGTGAAGTCAGAGACAAACTTAAATTCCTCATGGATTATTGCGATGCTTCCAACCCTGCCAGCGGTAGCAAGTACGATGCCAACGCCAATGTGGAAAACAAGAATATCGCCACGCTGATAGGAGAACTGCCCAAATCCAATTTCATCCGCCTCAACCGCCGCCTGCTGACAGACCGTTTGAGGGATATGTATGGTAAAGAGGCTTCCGACCGTTATTTGGAACTCCTGAATCATCACTTCATCTACAAAAATGATGAAACCAATCTGGCAAACTACTGTGCCAGTATTACTATGTATCCCTGGCTGATAGCAGGAACAACAGCAGTAGGAGGCAATTCTACCGCCCCGACCAATCTGAAATCCTTCTGCGGAGGATTTATCAACATGGTATTTATCGTATCCAGTATGCTAAGCGGCGCATGTGCCACTCCTGAATTCCTGATGTACATGAACTATTTCATAGGTTTGGAATACGGACAGGACTATTATAAACACCCTGATAAACTGGCAGACTTGTCTCTGAAACAAAGATCGATCGATAAAATCATCACAGACTGTTTCGAGCAAATCGTATATTCCATCAACCAGCCTACGGGTGCCCGCAATTTCCAAGCAGTTTTCTGGAATGTGGCTTATTATGACAAGTATTATTTCAATAGCCTTTTCGAGCACTTTGTTTTCCCCGACGGAAGCAAACCCGACTGGGGTTCGCTTAGCTGGTTGCAGAAGCGTTTTATGAAATGGTTTAATGAGGAGCGTACACGCACCGTTCTGACATTCCCTGTAGAGACAATGGCACTCCTGACCAAAGACGGCGATGTACTGGATAAGGAATATGGCGACTTCACCGCTGAAATGTATGCCGAAGGACATTCATTCTTCACCTATATGAGTGACAATGCCGACTCTTTGAGTAGCTGCTGCCGTCTGCGTAATGAAATACAGGACAATGGCTTTAGCTATACATTGGGAGCCGGAGGAGTCTCTACCGGTTCGAAGAGCGTGTTGACCATCAATCTGAACCGTTGTATACAGCATGCTGTAAAATCAGGTATTCTCTACCCTTTCTTCCTGGAAGAAGTAGTAGACTTGGTTCACAAAGTACAGCTTGCCTATAATGAGAACCTGAAATTATTGCAGGCAAAGGGTATGTTACCTTTGTTTGATGCGGGTTATATCAATATGAGCCGCCAATATCTGACTATCGGCGTGAACGGACTGGTGGAAGCAGCCCAATTTATGGGAATCGACATCAACGACAATCCGAAATACGAGGCTTTTGTGCAGGAGATTCTCGGCATGATTGAGAAATACAATAAGAAATATCGTACCAAAGAAGTACTTTTCAACTGCGAAATAATTCCTGCCGAAAATGTGGGTGTGAAACACGCGAAATGGGACAAGGAAGCCGGATTCCAGACTTACCGCGAATGTTACAACAGCTATTTCTATATTGTAGAAGACAAATCGCTGAACATTGTCGATAAATTCCGCCTGCACGGGCATCGTTATATCGAGCATCTGACGGGTGGTTCGGCTTTGCACATGAATCTGGAAGAGCATCTTAGCAAAGAGCAATACCGGCAGTTGCTTCGTGTTGCCGCTACCGAAGGTTGCAACTACTTCACATTCAATATTCCGAATACAGTATGTAACAAATGCCATCATATCGACAAACGGTATTTGCATGAATGTCCCGAATGTCACAGCGAGAATGTGGATTATCTGACCCGCGTCATCGGATATATGAAGCGTATCAGCAATTTCTCCCAAGCACGGCAAAAGGAGGCCGATTTAAGATATTATGCTCCGGTACGCTGATTATGATATTGTTTTTCAGGAGATACCGGATGAGGTGACATTAGCCATCAACCTCTCCAACTGCCCCAACCATTGTAAAGGGTGCCACAGTGCATATCTGATGGAGGACGTAGGAGAACCGTTGACGGAAGAAAGTCTCTCTACCCTGCTCGGTAAATATGGAAAAGCGATCACCTGTGTCTGTTTCATGGGCGGTGATGCTTCACCCGCAGAAGTGGAACAACTAGCTGCTTTTTTACACAAGCAGACCATCACTCCGGTAAAAGTCGGATGGTACTCCGGGAAGAGCAAACTGCCGGAGCACTTTGATGTATCTCATTTCCAATATATAAAGTTGGGACCTTACATCGAGTCTCTGGGAGGATTAAAATCTGAAACGACCAATCAGCGGTTGTACCACATAGAAAATGGAATAATGGAGGATATAACTTATCGTTTTCTCCCCCATCATTCCAAAAAGATTTCTTAATAAGAGAAACGCTCAAACGGAGTATGTCATATTTACCGTTTGAGCGTTCTTTTTTCTAACTACTTCTTTTCATTCGTATTTATGATTTCAGTACCCGCTTCAATCTGTTTAATCCTTCTATCAACCGCTGTCGCGGACACGCAATATTGATACGGATAAACCCTTCACCAGTCTCTCCATACAGACTGCCTTCGTTCACCCAAAGTTTTTCTTTCTTCAACAAGTCTTTTACTATTTCTGCTGACGTTTGATTCAAGACCGAGCAATCCACCCAAACCAGATATGTACCTTCCAACATCATTACGGGAAATTCCGGAAGATATTCATCAAAATAACCTTTTAAATAGATGTAATTCGCAAACAAATAGATTTTAAGTTCTTCCAGCCATTCTTCGCCCTCATTGTAAGCAGCCATCAACGCCTCCACTCCGAAAGGATTCACATCACATACCTCATTTATATTAATCGCTTTATCTATTCTCACCCGTACATTTGCATCTGCAGAAATAATATTGGCTATCTGAAGCCCTGCCAGATTAAAAGCCTTGCTAGGCGAAACAAAGGTTACCGAATTCATAAGAAACTCTTCTGATATAGAAGCGAAAGGAGTATATTCATGCCCCAGAAAAACCAATTCACAATGAATTTCATCAGCAACCACAAACACATTATTCCGAATACAAATCTCACCTATCCGCCTTAACTCTTGTTTGCTCCACACTCTTCCGGCAGGATTGTGCGGATTACATAACAACAGAAGTTTGACCTTCGGGTCTGAAGCTTTCCGCTCCAAATCATCAAAGTCAATCTGATAGCCCCTGTTTCTATATACCAAAGGATTGGCAATCATCTCGCATCCGTTATTACGGATAGAGGAGAAAAAACAGTTATATACAGGTGTCTGCACCATTACTTTATCTCCGGGCAGTGTCAACGCTTTAATAACAGCAGATATTGCCGGCACAACACCGGTGGTGTAAATAATCCACTCTTTTTCTATCCGCCAGGCATGTCGTCGAACAAACCAATTTACAACTGCCTCGTAGTATACATCAGGTACACGTACATAACCGAAAATCCCATGTTCCACCCGTTTCTTCAGTGCCTCCACGACAGGGGGAGCCGTACGGAAATCCATATCAGCTACCCACATCGGCAATACATCCGCATCTTCAGCCGAATCCCATTTATAAGAATTCGTTCCTCTGCGTGGAATAATTTCATCGAAATTATACTTCATATTTCAATTAAAACAGGTTAGATCGTCCCAAAGTTTCAATTCGCAATTTGCTGGTGATTTAATATTTTCGTCCAAAATGATTGCTCCGAAACTTTCGGCAACAATACTTCCCGTACGAGGATTTTTTACGCTATGAACGGGACTTTTAATCGTTGCCTTCACACTACTGTATTCAAAAGCAAGGTCAGCATCTTCTGCCATCGTACAATTTTCCATCACCAAATCATGTGCGTAGCAAAGCGGTTGAGTCCCCGAAATCCTGCAATTTACCAAACGTAAGTTTTTAGAATGCCATCCCAGATATTCTCCGTTCAACTCGGAATCATAGACTGTTACATTTTCCGTATTCCAGAAAGCATCTTTGGAGTTGATAACTGCATTATGGATTTCTACATTCTTGCAATATTGGAACGAATAGTTCCCGTTTTGGGCATAGTTTTGTATCTTAATATTCTCACTGTGTATAAAAAGGTAATCCGCTTTATCAATCTGTACGTTCTTCAGCTCTATATTACGACAATACCAAAACGTTTCCAAAGCATTAGGCAACTGCACGTTTTCGAGTTTTATTCCGTCCATTTCACGAAACATCTTCGGTGCTTCTACCAAGGTATCTGCCATTTGCAGACTTTGAGAGTACCATAGAGCAGCACGGGCTCCCTCTGTGAAGAGACAGTTTTTCACAATGAATCCGTTGGTATGCCAAAAAGGATATTTTCCTTCAAAACGACAGTTGATTGCTATAATATTACTACATTCTTTCAATGCAGATTCACCGGCGTGAATTGTTACATCTTCCAGTTGAAGGTCGTGGGTCGCGAACAGAGGACGTTCGCCTCCATATTCTTTATTTCTTATTTGTTCCATTAGTTTATTCTTTAATCTGTTATTTCAAAAGTTACATTTACGCCTCCTGAACCAAGGGCGGAGGCCAGTCCTGAAGGATTTGTTATACGTCCTAAACGGGTATAAGTATATGAAGTGGAAAAGGTTTCATAAAATAGTACCACACAAGTGGAACCGTAAAGCATCAAGTCACCTGTCCGAATAGTCCCGGGATTGGACGACGCTGTCGGCAAACCATTCGACAGATAATAATATTTTTCATTACCATGCAGTTCGGACATATCCACTGTCATAGGGAGTAGTCTCTTAAATGCTTTCGCTGTCTCATTATTGTCCAATGTGGCATTGAATGAAACAGGTCCGATTGTTATTTTAAGATTATTGCTCACTGGGGTATCATCGTTATTGTCGTCATTATCATCGGGATTATTGCCATTATTGTTACTGCCATTATCACCGGAACCAGAACCATTACCCGGAGTCACTTGTTGACCTGTTCCCTGTATAGGTTCATCTTCGCTACATGATGCGGAACCGACCGATAATGTCAGCATAGTAAGAATTGCTATTATATAGTATCTCATATTTATAGTATTAAAACTTATTTCTTTAGATATTCCCTAAAGAAGGATTCTAGTTTATTAAATGGAATAAGGCTCACACGATCGTAAAGATCTACGTGTCCGGCGCCGGGTACTATATACAGTTCTTTAGGTTCGGCGGCCAATCGGTAGGCGTCTTCACTAAATTCACGTGAGTGGGCATTTTCACCGGTGATGAAAAGCATAGGGCGAGGTGAAATAGTCTCAATATCTTCGAAAGGATAGAAATTCATAAATTTCACATTACTTGAAAGTGTAGGATGAGTGGTGGTCATAGGAGTTGCTCCGTCGGGGGTAAATTCTCCTCTTTGTGTACGGTAGAACTCATAGAACTCCCGTTCAATCGGACTGGACTTTTCTGTCAGTTGATGTACGGTGCCACCTGTATATTTAGTTTCTCCACCTAAAAATTCAGCATAACGCTGTTCTGCTGCTTCAGCCATTATTTGCTTTCTCTGTTCCAATGTCAATGAGTGTTTTAGCCCGTTACGGCTAACCGTACCCATATTGTACATACTGATTGTCGCAATGGCTTTAAGGCGAGGGTCTATTTTCGCTGCACTGATAGCAAAACTTCCACTGCCGCAAATTCCGATTACTCCAATCAGATTCCGGTCGACAAACGGACGGGTACCTAAAAAATCAACTGCGGCACTAAAGTCTTCCGCATAAACTTCCGGCAGAACAGCATTACGCGGCTCGCCTTCACTCCCACCCCAAAAAGACAGGTCTATGGAGAGTGTTACAAAACCCCGTTCGGCCATTTTCGTTGCGTAAAGGTTCGCGCTCTGTTCCTTAACAGCTCCCATTGGATGTCCGACAATGATTGCAGGGTATTTGTCCCCTTCTTTCATATTCTTAGGCAGAAACAAATTTCCGGCTACCTTCATTTTATACTGGTTGGAAAAAGAAACTTTCTCCACACTTACCAAATCACTTTTATAAAAGTTATCTGCATCTGTCTGTGCAGAAGAAAAACTAGTTCCAAGCATCATCATAAATACAGTTGTTAATAATAAAATCCGTTTCATATCTCTTGTGTTTTAATAATTAAAGAATTGATTATCTATTTTCTACGTTGCAAAAATAGGGTGAAATAAAGAGATTGTATGTAGATGAATTACTGACATTATTACCCGAATTACAGATTCTATTTTTTATCAATCTGCTATAATATCTATTCTAACCTATTTAAGGAAATGAAGTAAGTATCAAAACCAAGGAAGCCAAAGTCAGACTTCCTACTTTAGCGAACGCCAAATTTATTACGAGAAGTAACTAAAGAATCATTAAACAAAATGAGAAAAGTCGAAACTGAAAAAGAATTCTGATGAGTACTTCCAGTTCAAAAGGATAAAGACAGCCCCAAAAGGCCTTTAGGCAACCACGCTACCATACTGATTGCCGACAAATTACATTTTCACTTATTTATTAATAAAATCTCAATACACTAAGTCACATTGACAAATAAATATCTGTTTTGCCGAATTATCGTCAAATGCCTCTTCTTCAAATCCGCCATACTTATGAATAATATGAAAACCATTCCATTCCAAATATGAATCTAACTCTTGAGGGAAGAACATTCTCATATCCAGATTTTGAATAGAGTTGAACTTGCCATTGATAAAATAATGCCATTCGATACGGTTAATCTGAGTTTTATTTTCATATCGCATTGTCTGCTTTATCAATACTTCTCTACCGTCATCGGTTGTATATGCAGCAATTTCTTTCTGCTCTTTTTCACCTTCAACTATATATTGGATATTCGGATTAAAACAATCAAACAGAAATAAGCCACCGTCTTTGAGGTGATTCTTAACGACATTAAATACCTTAAATAAATCTTCATTCTTATATAAATGATGAATTGAATTAAACGGAATAAAGATAAAGTCGTATTTTTCCGGCAAATCCAAAGTTCTGATATCTGCCTCGATAAAACTTATTTCTAATCCTGCTTCGGAAGCTTTAATTTTTGCCTGGGCAAGCATTGAAGGGGTACAATCAATCCCAGTAATATCATATCCTTCCTTTGCAATGGGCAAAGTGAGCCTGCCCGTACCACAACAAAGTTCAAGTATCCGTGCATCCTTGTTTTCCGGCAGCCATCGCTTATAAAAGTACCAATCATCTAGATTGGTATTCATTGCATCATAAATATTTGCATCATAAATTAAATCGCCCACTTTATAATCACTATTCATATATGTTGTCCTCCAATATATATTATCTACTATTTTTATGTTTATCGTCAGTCCTATTTTCCAAGGTCGGTAATATAGGTAAAATAATCCGTAATCTATATACAAATCGAATCTAAAATCAGCAGTATCTTTGCAGTGTGATAAAGATAATAGGTATAAACGTAAAAAACAAATTGATATGTATTTAGAAAATATTTACTCTCCTGCAGACGTAAAGAAGTTATCGTTTAAAGAACTCAATGATTTAAGTAATGAAATCCGTGCATCACTCCTGCAAAAGTTGAGTGAACACGGCGGGCATTTCGGCCCTAATTTCGGAATGGTGGAAGCGACTATCGCTTTACATTATGTATTCAATTCACCGGAAGACAAGCTTGTTTTTGATGTATCGCATCAGAGTTATGTACATAAGATGCTGACCGGACGGAAAGATGCTTTTCTCTATCCGGCAGAGTATGACAACGTATCCGGTTATTCCGAACCACAAGAAAGTAAGCATGATTTTTTTGTTATCGGTCATACTTCCACTTCCGTCAGCCTGGCTAGCGGATTGGCGAAAGGACGCGACCTGACCGGTGGCAATGAGAATATCATAGCCGTGATAGGCGACGGTTCCTTAAGTGGCGGCGAAGCATTTGAAGGATTGGATTATGTGGCGGAGCTTGGTACAAACATGATTATTATTGTCAATGACAATCAGATGTCTATTGCCGAAAATCACGGTGGACTATATAAGAACCTGAAAAAATTGCGTGACAGTAACGGTCAGTGCGAATGTAATTTCTTCAAGGCTATGGGATTGGATTATATGTACGTGAACGACGGCAATAATGTGGAAGCATTGGTTAAGGCTTTCTCTAAAGTGAAAGATATTCAGCATCCGGTAGTAGTACATATTAATACTCTGAAAGGGAAAGGTTATAAACCTGCAGAACAAGATAGGGAAACTTTTCACTGGCTCACTCCTTTCAATATAGAAACCGGAAAACCAAAGTTTGCCGAGGATGCGGAAGATTATAGCGAAATGACTGCCCAATATCTGCTGAAAAAGATGAAAGAAGACAAGCGAGTGGTAACAATCACTTCGGGTACTCCTGCCGTTCTCGGATTCACTCCGGACCGCCGCAAGGAAGCTGGCAAACAGTTTGTAGATGTCGGCATTGCAGAAGAACACGCAGTAGCTCTTGCTTCGGGCATCGCAGCCAATGGCGGAAAACCTGTTTACGGAGTGTATAGTACATTTATCCAACGTTCATACGATCAACTTTCGCAAGACCTCTGTATCAATAATAACCCGGCTGTTTTGTTGGTATTCTGGGGTACACTGTCCGGAATGAATGATGTAACTCACCTCTGCTTCTTCGATATTCCGCTCATCAGCAATATTCCTAATATGGTTTATCTGGCACCGACTTGCAAAGAGGAATATCTTGCTATGCTAGAATGGAGTATCCGCCAAAATGAACACCCGGTTGCAATCCGTGTGCCGGCAACAGATGTAATTACTTGTGGGGAACCGGTGGAGACTGATTATAGTGTTCTCAATCGCTATAAAGTGACGCATCGTGGATCGAAAGTAGCCATTCTTGCTTTAGGTTCGTTCTATGGATTGGGACAGTCGGTTGCATCACTTCTGAAAGAAAAAGCCAATATTGACGCAACACTCATCAATCCGCGTTACATCACCGGTGTAGACAACGAACTGATGGATGAACTGAAAGCAGATCACGAATTAGTGATTACGTTAGAAGACGGTGTATTGGATGGCGGTTTCGGTGAAAAGATTGCCCGTTATTATGGTGCTACAAACATGAAAGTTCTGAACTTTGGAGCTAAAAAAGAATTTGTTGACCGATATGATATACAGGAGTTTCTCCATGCCAATCATCTGACGGATGAACAGATTGTAGAAGATATCACAGCAGTGATCGGTTAAAATCAAACCCATTCACTATATATTCAGGTAGGTTGATGTATACGGTCTTTAAGGACAGTTGAGTTGCATCAACCTACTTCCATTTTTATTCAAATCAGCCAACTTATTATTTAAATTCATTATATTCTCTATTCAGTTCAGTAATTCCCCATTCAGTTCAGCAATCCTTTCCGTTCAAATCAATAATCCTTTCCGATAATTCAACGGAGTCTGTCCCGCATTTCTTTTAAAGAACTTACAAAAACCGGCTGCATCACTAAACCCCAGTTTAGCAGCAATCTCGCCAACCGTAAATTTGGTAGAACTCAATAAAGTACGCGCTTCCATTACTAACAATTCATTAATAAGGCTATTGATAGTCTTACCTGTTCCAAGACGTACAATGCGTGCCAGGTACTGTTCACTAATAGCCAGTTTATCCGCATAAAAGCTCACGAAATGTTCTTCCCTGAAATTACGGGTAACGAGTGCATGAAATTCTTGCAGAACGTGATCTTTACGACTGATCTCTTTTTTGATAACGGTCTTTCGGGAAAGAAAATCTGCTATATCCAAAAACAGAGAATTGCACGCTGCCTGTATACGCCGGAAAAGGAAATGATGTTCAATATTCATCAGATGCATCAATACTTCCAGCTCCTTATGGATGATTTGAGCTTCATACTCTGTCAACTGAATCGTATATTGCTTATTCCGCCTCATGGTTGCCAACAGGATTGCCGTGATTTGTGTCAGATATGAATCGTCCGTCCGCATAGATTCGGAAAGGGCGAGAGTGATAAATTTAATATCCCGGCTTGAATAAAGATGTTCCGTGAGATAATTTGCTCCGTGAATAAGTAACATATTCGGTTCTATCGCAATAAACTCTCCATTCAGTAGAATTTCCGAACGGCCTTCAAGAACGAATATCATATAAAGCTCCCGATTGAAATAACATTCATTTGCCGGATAACTTCTATCTTTATATTCACTCCGGAAACAGACTACCTCCTCTTTATAATGAGGAAGTTCAGGATGCTCCTTCAATAGTTGCGTATTATCAAATATACGAGATTTTACCATTTACACCTTTATTTTATGACGTAAAAATACGATTTATTTCGGATATGACAAAAACTGTATGGAATTAGATAATCTATTTCAGAGTAAAAAACAAGACCTTTGCATATCCTTTTCAATACATGAGAAAGGAATCAATAGAAAGAGGTTAAAAAGACATGGAAATGAAAGAGATTTTTAAGAGGTATTTAGTGTTTGTTATCGGACTCTATTTTTTAGCGGCAGGTATCGTGTTGATTATACGCTCGGCATTGGGAACTACTCCCATATCGAGCATCAATTATGTATTAAGCCTGAATAGTCCTTTATCGTTGGGTACTTGCACATTTATCATCAACATGTTGCTTATCCTGGGACAGTTCTGGTTAATCCGAAAGAATAGAACCCGACAGGATATTATTGAAATTTTTCTTCAACTACCGTTCTCTTTTATCTTTTCGGCATTCATTGATTTCAATATGATGCTGACAAGCGAACTGCATCCCGCTAATTATGGTATGTCGATTGCTTTATTACTTACAGGATGCATGGTGCAGTCTATCGGAGTAGTGCTTGAACTGAAACCAAAAGTAGCCATGATGAGCGCAGAAGCATTTGTGAAATATGCATCCCGCCATTATAACAAGGAATTTGGAAAGTTCAAAGTTTATTTTGATATTACTTTGGTTACATTAGCCGTGATTCTCTCGCTGCTGCTGAATCAAGGTATTCAGGGAGTACGAGAAGGATCACTCATTGCCGCTTGTATAACGGGGTATATCGTCAGCTTCCTGAATCAGAAGATAATGACTAGAAAAACCCTCCATAGATTACTGCCGGTCTGGAAGTAAGCCCTATATCTATTTAAAATAAACGCCTTATAAAAAGAGTCATATAAAAAGGTCAATATAAGAAAATCACTATAAAAGAAAGTCGCTTCTCTGTTAGAATCTGATTGATTCTTTCAAAGAAGCGACTCTTTATTTTAGATATAATTATACTCGTATTTACTTCTTCTGACTATCTATCTCTTTCAGAAGTTCATCCACAGCCACCTTTAGTTGGGTATCCTCTCCTTTGACTACTGTTTCCGGATTATTGGCAACCTTTACATCCGGTTCCAATTGGGTATTTTCCAAATAACTGCCGTCAGGCAAACGATAACCGACGATAGGAATACCAAAGACCAGTGAAGGATCTTGTAAAGTTTCCCAAGACACACTTGTCATAGTACCCGGAACAGGCATACCGACAAGTTTGCCAATCTTTTGATGTTTATATACCCACGGAGTTCCGTGTGCATTCGAGTAGTTGGCCTCACATTGCAGCATAATGGAAGGTTTGTTCCAACGACGACTCGGCATATCACAGGCTTCACGTCCACGCACTACTTGTGTAAAATACTTCTGACCACTGAACAGTATTTCAATATCTTCATGCAGACGGCCACCACCGTTGAAACGGGTATCAATCACAATGCCTTCGCAGTTGTTATATTTTCCAAGAATGTCCGAGTATACAGTACGGAAGCTATCATCTCCCATCGACTGAATATGAACATATCCCAAACGTCCTTTCGACCATTTTTCAACATCTGCCGCACGTTGTTTTACCCAACGTTTGTATAACAATCCATTCAGTTGCCCGTTGGTGACCGGCATCACCACTTCTTCCCAACGCTCTTTATTTTGTGGATTGTAGATTGAAATCAATGTTTTCTTCCCTGCTTTATTATTCAGCAAGCAGGTTATGTCATTATCGAGAGTTATCTCTTCTCCATTAATCTTTTCAATGATGCAACCAGCCTTTACTTTGGTACGTGAATGATCGAACGGACCTTTTTCTATTATTTCAGCAATCTGCATTCCTTTTCCCTGATAATCCCAGTCGAACAAAAGTCCGAGATTAGAAGTGACATCTCCTTTTCCTTTGGGAGAATAACGTCCTCCGGTATGTGAAACATTCAGCTCACCCAACCACTCACTCAATAATTCTGCAAAGTCATAATTGTTATCAATATGAGGCAAGAACTTACGATAAGCATTAGTCATAGCATCCCAGTCAACCCCGTGCATATTGACATTGTAAAAACGTTTTTGATGTTGTTTGTACACATGGTCAAACATCGTTTCACGTTCGGCAGCCAAGTCCATTTTCATTTCAGCCTGATAACTGATGGACTTCAAAGCATCCGACTTGGCATCCATCTTTTGCATAATCCGGCTTCCCAACAAAAAGATATCTCCTTTTTTGTCCAACATCAACGATGCCCAACCGGTATTGAGTTTGTGCAGACGCTTCGTATCTTTTTCACGGAGATTCATTTTCCAAAGGTCATATCCACCTTCGAACGCGGAGAAATAGTAAAGATCTTCCCCGTCTTTTGAAAGTATGGCACTACCCAAGTCGGATGAATTGGGAGTCAGACGTACGATACGGTCTTCAATGCCGTTCAGCTCGACAAGTATCTCTTTTTGGTCTGCCTTATCCTCGGCGGACTCTTCCTGATCGCTATCTTTGCTGCTATCTACCTTGCTCTTTTCCTTGTCGGACTTGCCTTTGTCAGCCTTTCCCTTGTTAACATTTCCTTTATCTGCTTTTTCCGCCTTAGACTTCTTTCCGTCTTTCGTCTTCTCATCGTCTTTCTCCTTTGCCTTCTTCTGTTCCTTTTCAAATTCCTTGAGTAATTCGAAATCTTCCTTACTCAAACGGTAACGATCATAAGCATCCTGATTGAGAAACACCAACATCACATCTTGCTGCGATCCCCAGGAAGCGTGCGCACGCATACCATAGCGTTCGGTTTGGAAAAGAATAGCATTCCCATCGAGTACCCAACGCGGAGCACCACTGATATATCCACTATTTGTCAGATTAGTAATTGCCCCTCCCTGTGCGCTGACAATGCCTACATCCGAATAAGGATCGTGACGGTTACCTATAAATTCAAGAGTGAACCATTTACCGTCAGGCGACCATTCGTAATCGAATCCTCCTCCGGTGTTATACCATGTAGAACCATCCGTTACCTGACGCACCTTCTTCGTCTTCAAATTGAGTACCATCAAACGATTACGGTCTTCGATAAAAGCCAATTCTTTACCATCCGGTGAATATTGCGGATAAGCACGTTCTACCGTTTTGGACGGTAATAATACTTCCTCTTCAATAAGAGTGGCATTAGGGAAATTCGGGTCTTCCTTACGACTTATTTTGGCGGTATAAAGTTGCCAATTACCGGTTCGCTCGCTGGCATAAACCAGTGTCCGATTGTCCGGAGCAAAAGAAACGGCAGCTTCTTTTGCCGGAGTATTTGTGATTTGCTTGGTGGTAGCATAATCAGTTGAGGTCACATACACATCACCACGTACAATAAAAGCAACTTGTTTACCGTCCGGAGATACAGAAGCGGAAGTTGCTCCCTGTGAGAATTTAAGTGTAGCAAGCTGCTGCTCATCATCACGGACAAGTTCTACTTTTACTTTTTCCGGACGTGCACCAGACTTCTGTGTGTATAACTCACCATCATAGGTATAGCATAAGGTACCTTTATCGCTGACAGACAAAAAACGTACCGGGTGAGTTTTGAAAGTAGTCACAGCTTTCACTTCCTGTGGGGTATTCAAAGGGAAAGTATACACATTGAAGGAACCTCCATCACGCTCACTTAAAAAATAGACAGCATTACCATCAGGTGCATACACAGGATTACGGTCCTCTCCTCCCCGGTTTGTCAGATTCGTATGTTTTCCCGTTTGGGTGTTATATAACCAAATATCTCTCGTAATGGAAGAAGTATGATGCTTTCTCCATTCATCCTCAAACCCTTTACGATCCTGATAAAGAAAGTTCTTCCCTGTTTTATCAAAACAGACCAGTTCTGCAGGAGTGCCCAGCACTTGCTCGGTACGTCCGCCGGCAACAGGAACTTTATATAATTCCGTCATTGCTCCTGTAGGAAACAGGGCACTGCTTGCCGGATCCTGTATAGAGGCAGAGAAAAAGACATACTTTCCATCCGGAGTAAAAGTTGACGGTATTTCTGATGCAGAATGGTAGGTCAACCGCCGGGCGGCACCTCCGTCAGCAGGCATAATGAATAAGTCAAAATTTCCATTCCGGTCACTGGCAAACGCAATTTGCTTGCCATCGGGCGACCAAACCGGATTGGCTTCATAAGAGGTTTGTGTGGTGAGTTGAACAGCTGTTCCTCCTTGTGCAGGGACTTTATAAATGTCACCCTTGTAACAAAAAACAATTTCTGATCCATCCGGTGAAATACGTGCATCACGCATCCACAAAGGAGTAATTGCATAGCTGGATAATGCTGATAGTACCAGCGCTAAAGAAGTTATTAGTTTCTTCATATCAAATTATTATAAATTTATTCCGATAAATCGGTTTGAATTAGTTTTCCCGTGTAATTATAAAATGTGCTGTCACCAAAGTCTTTGTAAAAGAAGGCATATTTATCCACTCCCGTACAATGACAAACGCCAATCTGTCGGGGAAGATATTCCTGTAAATAATCTGCAATGACCTGATATTTTTGTTTTTCCGCGTTATGGATATGAAAACCTCCCAGAAGTAATTTACAAGGAAATTCGGGAAAGACAGCCTGAACCGTACGCAAAATATTGGTTATTCCCCGATGAGAACAGGCACTTAATACGGAAAATCCTTCCGGTTCCACCAATACCACCGCCAATTCATCCTGAAAAGTATCCGGTATTTTGCATCCATCTTCTTGCTGAACCCAAAAACGTTCAAAATGGGTATCTGCCTGATTTATAATATCAATAGAGGGAAAAAGGAAAACTCCGGGAAGCAGCTCGGTCTGCTCTGTAATAAAGCGGAAACGGGAACGATCGAGGTTTTGTGTATGCATCATCCCGTTCTCACGTTCATCCTTGAATTTAGGAGAAAAAACCTCACGCTTACAGACAACGGTTGCCTGCGTATTCAATTCCAAAAAATAACGTAGTCCGCCCGTATGATCGCTGTGACCATGAGATAATATCAAATAATCTACTTTTTGCAAGTCAATATGCAACAAGCGGGCGTTACGGATAAACAAGTCGGATGCTCCCGTATCGAAAAGTAATCTATGTTCTTGAGTCTCGATATATAGAGAAAGACCATGTTCTGCCTGCAATTTACGTCCATAGACACAATTCTCCACAAGAGTCGTTATTTTATAGCCCATGATACTTAGTTAGTTATCAAACGAATTATACAAAATAAAAAGTTCTGCCACAAAATTATAATAATTCTGTGGCAGAACAAGCAATCCAGTCAATTAAGTAATCGTAAAAAGGGGAAAAGGTGAGGGTAGTGAGGGAAGAATTGCAACCTTTTTATTTTTATATTTTATTTTCTCCTATCTATATTTTCTCTAAAAAAAACACGAATGTTAGAAATCCACCCTCACTACCCTCACCTTTTCCCCTCTTCTTATAAAAAAAGACGGCGGAAAATCTGGAAAACATAACCGTCTTTTCCAGATTTCCCGTCAGGTTTTAAAAGTTAAGTTCAAAACTATATCTCAAATATTCGAACAAATCCATTTATCATATTCTTTATGAATATCTTTAATATGGAAAACAAACAGTTACACCATCTTTCCCATATTATATGCTTCCTGCATGTAGGGAGTATCTTTAATCTCTCCTACTTTCCATGCACCGATTCCATAGACCGTCCCTTTTTCCTGTGGTCCTTCCAAGCAATCGAGGAAGCCACGGAAGCCGTCGATAGTACGCTCCATCATTGCTTTATCGTTTTCTGCTGCCGCAATAATGAAATAAAATTCCTTATTAGTTATTTCCGTATAACGTGCGCAACAGCGGTCAATCATTATCTTCATCTGCCCGCACATGGTGTAAAAATAGACCGGGGTTGCCATTACAATCACATCGGCAGCAATCATCTTCTCCACGATTTCCGCTGCATCATCCTTCTGTGGACAGGGTTTACCGTACATACTGCAAACACTACATCCCGTACAAGGATGAACCGTTTTGTCTTTCAGAAAAATCTTCTCTACTTCATTGCCCGCCTCGATAGCACCTTTCATAAATTCATCACAAAGCAAATCCGAATTACCACCTTTACGTGGACTGGACGAAATGATCAAAACTTTTTTAGCCATAACTTTCTTTTATTACTTTCATCTTTCAGAATTAATCAGTCTTTTCACTCTGCAAAAATAGACTATTTATAACATAGCGAATGTATATAAATTACAGAGAAATATACCCAGATTACAGATTCAAACATAACAAAAGATTTTTTCTACCAATATTTAATTTATATCTTTGTCCACAATACGAACAACATGATACAATGAAAAAAATACAACTGACCGACACACATAAAGAAAAGCTGTTTCAAATCCCCCTTTTCCGGAATTTGCCCTTAAACATTAAAGAATCCCTATTGGAGAAACTAGATTTCGTAGTCTATATAGCAAACAAGAAAGAGATAGTTGTTACGCAGGGAACGCCTTGCAACAAACTGTATGTGTTGTTGGAAGGGAAATTGCGCACGGATATTATCGACGGACTGGGAAATGAAGTGATGATTGAATATATCATTGCGCCACGCACTTTTGCCACTCCACATCTTTTTAGCTCGGACAACACATTGCCGGCTACTTTCACTGCCCTTGAGGACAGTGTGATACTTATGGCAACAAAGGATTCTACCTTTAAAGTTATCAGCCAGGACCCGCAAGTATTGCACAATTTTCTCTGCATTGCAGGCAATTGCAATATCTGTACCGTATCACGTCTGAAACCACTCTCCCGCAAGACTGTCCGGGAAAGATTTATCGTTTATCTGTTCGAGCACAAGAAGAAAGATTCCCTGATAGTGGAGATTACACATACGCAATCCCAACTTGCCGAATACCTGAATGTATCACGTCCCGCCTTATCGAAAGAAATTAATAAGATTATCAAGGAAGGGCTTATCACTATGGAAGGGAAACGGGTGGAAATTTTGAATAAGGCCGCTTTAGAGAAATTCATATAATAAAGAAACAGGGGCAGGGTTGAAACTAAGGAATAATTTGGCTCTTATATCGAAAACAAGTTAAATATATAAATGAGCCGAAGAGAAATAAAACTGTTTTTGCTATATTTGCAATCAGAAAGAAAAGCAAAAAAATATGACAGATGAACAATTAGGGCAAATGAAGCTTATCTTCAATTACAACGATGTATTCTACAGCTTCTTCTATGATGACCTCAGCGGCTGCGTACATCGCTCCCGCGAATATGCCATCAATTACGTCTATTCGGGTGAGATGATTCTCGACAATGGCAATGAGCAAATTCATGTCGGAAAAGGCGAATGCGTCTTCATACCGCGCGACCATCACATTACGATGTACAAGAAGACGAAAGATGGTGAACGCTACTGCGGTATCTTCCTGATGTTCACACGTCGTTTCTTACGTGAAATGTACGGTAAGTTGGAACAACGTAAAGTACCGACCAATACCGCGAAACTCAATTCCGGAGTGATAAAACTTCCGAAAACGGCCGAACTCGCCAGTCTGTTCGCTTCGATGACGCCCTACTTCGATCCGAAGGTGAAACCTGCGGATGACCTGATGCAACTGAAATTGCAGGAAGGTCTGCTCGCATTATTACATATCGACAAAAAGTTCGCGCCGACGCTTTTCGACTTCAATGAACCGTGGAAAATAGATATTCTGGAATTTATGAACGAGAACTACATGTACGAGCTCACGATGGAAGAGATGGCACACTACACGGGACGCAGCCTTGCCACATTCAAACGGGATTTCAAGAAAATCAGCGACCTCACTCCCGAAAAATGGCTTATCCGTAAACGACTCGAAGTAGCTTACGCCCTGATGAAAGAGGGCGGCAAAAAGGTCGTGGATATTTATGCCGAAGTCGGTTTCAAGAACCCGTCTCACTTCTCAACCGCCTTCAAAAAACAGTACGGTATGCCGCCGACCGCCACATTCGTGTAAATCGGAGCAAAATATATTGAGTTTTTTAATTAAATTATTTAAGCCTCACTGCGACATCGCAGTGAGGCTTAAATATCAACTTACAGCTTGTTCCTTACAGTAACCTTACGGTAAGGGCAGCCCTGATAATTTACCGGAAAATATAGAGCATACAATCTTCATAGCAATGTGTATGCTGATGCCATATTGTCCACCGCCAAACTTGATTATCATAAATTCAGAACTACTTTTCCAGCCATTTGCATGGAGCTTTTAAGAAAATAGATAGTTGAGCTTTTGAGTAACTCCTTTTGAGCCCGACAATAATGTGCCGCTTATTTTATAGCCGTACCTTTGCAATATGAAATAGAACAATAACCATTTAAATAATAGAATGATGAGAACAGCGAATTTTAAATCCGCAGCTATCGCAGCCTTGTTAAGTATGGGGTTGCTTACCGGCTGCACGAACGGTATTACAAATCAAAAAACAAGTAATCATATGGACACATTGAATCTTACACAGGAATGGGACAAAAAGTTCCCACAGAGCAACAAGGTTAATCATCGTAAAGTAACCTTCAAAAACCGCTATGGCATCACACTTGCCGCCGACTTGTACGAACCCAAGAATATCGAAAGAAAGTCCCTGCCATTGCCGTTAGCGGCCCTTTCGGGGCTGTGAAGGAACAGTCATCGGGACTTTATGCGCAGACAATGGCCGAATGCGGATTCCTCACCCTTGCGTTCGACCCCTCTTATACGGGCGAGAGCGGTGGCGAACCCCGTAATGTGGCATCGCCCGACATCAACACCGAAGATTTTAGCGCGGCAGTGGATTTCCTGATTGCACACCCCAATGTAGATGCCAAACGCATCGGTATCATCGGCATCTGCGGATTCGGTGGTATGGGACTGAATGCCGCGGCAATGGACACGCGCATCAAAGCAACAGTAGCTTCTACAATGTACGATATGAGCCGCGTGAATGCCAACGGCTATTTCGATGCCGAGGACAGTGCCGAAGTACGCCGCAACAAACGCGAGGCGATGAATGCTATCCGGACCCGTGATGCACAGAACGGCACGGCCACTCCCGGTACGCCCGGTCTGCCCACTAGCATCAAGGGCGACGAGCCGCAATTCGTCAAAGACTACTTCGATTATTACAAGACTGAACGTGCTTTTCACGCCCGTGCCATCAATTCTAATGGTGCATGGAACCCCACGATGGCTCTTTCGTTCATCAATATGCCATTGTTAACCTATATCCACGAGATTGACAATGCTGTATTGCTCATTCACGGCGAAAATGCCCATTCGCGTTATTTCAGCGAGGATGCCTTCAAACGCCTCAAGGGCAACAACAAGGAGTTACTAATCGTTCCCGGAGCCAACCACACCGACCTTTACGACCGGAAGATTCCGTTTGACAAACTGGAAGCATTTTTCAAGTCAAACCTCAAATAAAATAAAAACATGAGTATATCAACTAAAAATAAGCATAACCACTTGTTGATGTTCATCCTCACACTCGGAGTATTCGGAATATTGAATACTGAAATGGGAGTAGTGGGCATCATCCCTATCATTGCCGAAACCTTCGGTGTTACGGTGCCGGATGCGGGTTGGACGGTCAGCCTCTTTGCGCTGATCATTGCCTTCTCTGCTCCCGTCGTACCGTTACTTTTTTCACGGGTAAACCGTAAAACGGTCATGGTGCTCGCCTTGTCCGTGTTCGTGATTTCCAACCTCGTTTCGGTCTTCACGACGAACTTTACCGTACTGTTGATAACCCGTGCGATTCCGGCATTCTTTCATCCGCTCTATGTATCCATCGCTTTCTCAACCGCAGCCTCTTCCGTTAGTCGGGAGGATGCTCCGAAAGCCGTTTCCAAAATCTTTGCCGGAGTATCGGCAGGAATGGTGCTCGGAGTGCCCGTGACGAGCTACATCGCCAGTGAATTTTCATTCTCTGCAGCAATGGTATTTTTTACCGTTGTTAATGCATTTGTACTGCTCGCCACTATTTTCCTCATACCGTCCATGCCCGTTAAGGAACGGTTATCGTATGGCACACAACTCAGCGTTTTGAAAAAAACCGTATTGTGGAACTCCTTCCTTGCGGCATTACTGATGAATGCAGCCATGTTCGGATTTTACAGCTACTTGTCCGATTACCTGATAACGGTTACAGATGTCTCCTTCAAGGTAATCAGCCTTCTGCTGTTTGTTTACGGCATGGCAAATATCGTCGGAAATATCGCAGCCGGAAAATTGTTGGCACAACGTCCTTTCGCCACGTTGAAATACGTACCTGCCATCATGGCGATACTTTATCTCGTACTTTACGGACTAGGGAAACTGACCGTACCAACGTCAATCGTCATTCTGATATTGGGAATATTCGCAGGTATTGCAAATAACGGGAATCAATTCATGGTATCTACGTCGGCAACCGAAGCACCCGATTTTGCCAACGGATTGTTCCTGACCGCCGCAAATCTCGGAACAGCGTTGGGAGCGGCAATATGTGGCATGTTCATAACTGTATGGGGAACACAATCATCTCCGTTGGGAGCTGTGGCATTCCTGCTTGTCGGAGTGGCAAGCATTATTATCAGGAATAGCTTAATGAGCCGCAATAAACACATAATGGCAGTGACAATATGAAGAAAACAGAACGACCAATAATCACTTTCCCAAATGGACAAACTGTTTGTCCGTTGGGACAAGGCACATGGAAAATGGGACAATCCGCCGCACGGCGGCATGAAGAAATACGGGCATTACAACATGGCATCGAGCTGGGAATGAACCTTGTCGATACTGCCGAGATGTACGACAACGAGGAACTGGTAGGCGAAGCTGTCCGCGACTGTAGAGAGAAAGTGCTTCTCGTGAGCAAAGTTTTACCGAGTAATGCAAGCTATCGTGGAACGAAACTCGCCTGTGAACGAAGTTTGCTGAAGCTCGGAACGGAGTATATCGACCTCTACCTGTTGCACTGGAAAGGACGCCATCCTTATGAAGAAACCGTTCGGGCGATGACCGAATTGCAACAAGAGGGAAAAATCCGTTTATGGGGTGTCAGTAATATGGACACAGCCGACATGGAACGTATTGTTTCACTGTCCGGTGGAAGCGGCTGCGCCACCGATCAGGTACTCTATAACCTCGGCGACCGGGGCATAGAGTTCGACCTCATGCCGTGGTGCGCTGCCCGTAGAATGCCGCTTATGGCTTATTCGCCCATCGGAGAAGGACGACTTCTGCACCACCATACATTGGTGGAAATCGCCCGGCGACACGATGTATCGCCTGCACAAATCGCATTGTCGTGGACGATGCGTCAGCCCGGTATCATTGCCATACCCAAAGCCGGTAATGTAACCCATGTGGAAGATAATTTCCGAAGCCTTTCCATTCATCTGACAGAGGAAGATTTGCATGATTTGGATACCGCGTTTCCCGCACCGGCACGGAAAATACCATTGGCAGGTTGGTAATAACATGAAATGCTATAAATTATGAACTATAATAAGAAAAATGAATAAAGTCATAGATAGTATGCTGGCACATCGTTCCATCCGTTCATACACCGACAGAACGGTAAGTGATGAAGATTTAAACTCCATCATCCGTGCCGTACAAGCCGCACCGAACTGGGTAAACCTGCAACTCGTTTCCATAATTGCAGTAAAGAATACCGACCATAGAAGACGTTTAGCCGAATTATGCGGAAATCAGGTACACATTGCCGAAGCTCCCGTATTCCTCGTGTTCTGTACTGATTACCATAGGGTGGCTCTTGCCTGCCATAAGAAAGAGCAAACGCTCGATGAAGTAATGCAGGACATTGACACATTGCTCGTGGGAGCTCATGAAGTCGGTATCGCTCTCGAAGCGGCTGTCGTGGCTGCCGAATCATTGGGATTGGGAACAGTCCCTATTGGAGATGTACGTAAAAATGCGCTGGAAATTGTCCATGAATTGCAACTTCCGGAATATGTCTTTCCTATGTTGGGATTATGTATCGGCTACCCCGCAGAAGAACCGGGATTAAAGCCTCGTTTTCCACAACAGGCTGTCTTTTTCGAAGAGACATATAAGACTGATTTAAAAGATAAACTCGCTGAATATGACGTTATCTACGCCCATTATCTTAAAGAACGTCCATGGAATAATCGTGTAGGCAACTGGACAGACCTGGCAGCTGATTTCTACCGACATCCGTTTCATTACAAAGGAGTTGCGGATGCCTTAAGTCAACAGGGATTTACCTCGGCTAAAAGCAGATATTCGGTATAGAGATCAAAGTCCTAAAATCCCGGTCAACATAAGTCAACCGGGATTCTCATCATTCTGTTTATTTCTCTACCATTTAGTGAAAAATACTTTCGGATTGATATTCAACGATACCCATCCCCAATCCTGCCAGCTTTTATGATTGCCGGTTTTCACAGCGTCCATCGTCTTCGTACCACGCATAAAAGAATATCCGGCAGAGAGTTTCACATCTTTCATGATCGACCAGTTTATCTGATAATCGACTTCCGAACCTAAATATTTCTTCAAGTCCTGAACCTTTACAGCTGTACTAAAATAATGGTAATTAAGTTCCATATCTACCTTGCCAGATAGACGGAAACGACCTCCGATACGAGCATCCATCAATCCCGGTGCATAACCGTTTGCAAATGTAGAAGCATAAAAATAATCCATTGCTCCATAGAATTTATGATGGGTCCCATAAAGAGGATCAAAAGCCTTATACTTACCGCCATTTCCTTTATCACCGCTTAAATAATCAAAACTAGCCACGGCTCCCCATGTCTGATTAAACGTATAGGCGGCTTGTATGCTACCCATCAAAGCTGAAACTTTCTCCGCAGCTTTATTCTTACCCATCTGATAGTAGAAAGCACCATCCAGATTCCAGTTACTATTCTTATAAGTGAGGTAAGTACCCATTGTTTGTAAATAGCGGGTATGAGAATCATCCGTGGCTTTATCACCCGTTTCCAATCCCAGATTCATAAACAACAAAGAAGCTCCGAACGGAACATTATCCGCTTTATAATGATACCAGACGGTTTGCATATTCTTATAAGGCTGTCCGGTAGAAGAATCATAGTAAGTACCTCCACTTGTTCTATTGTCATTATTCTGGTTAAAAGCAAGAATCAGATGGACTTCATTATTTTTGTTGGCATATCCCAGCTTCAATGCATCGTGGTAACGGCCCGCTACATTCCAATCCAGTCCTCCCAAAATACGTTCATCATCATAAATCAATGACTGACGTCCCAGTTGAGCAAAGAACCCTTCACCAAAGTTCAGTTTCGCCCAAGCCTCATTCAACATAAAACGCCCATTCTTCTCAATCTGCGGGTCTTGTCCCCAAACACCGACATGCTGTGCCGACATCTTTAGTTCCAGATCCGAACGTTTATAATCCATCGAGAGGCGTGCACGGTTATTGATGAAAGATGTAGGAGCTACCCCTTCATCCCGTGGAGTCAATGCACCATTCCGATACTCCGCACGAGGTCTGATTTGCATAGACATCGTAAATTCATTCTCTTTCTCCGTGTTTTGTGTATATGCCATGCTTGGCAATAGCATAAGCAAGAATGACCAATAAAGTGTTTTCATTGATATTGAAGTTTAAGTGATTCGATATTTCAATTTAAATTATAAGTATGCACACTGACTCCTTGCGCGGCCGGAAGGTAATTGATTCCATACCAGCACATTTGCAACAGGACAAATGATACTAACAGAATAATCAACGCAGGACGTGCCTTCAATGGCTTGCCCAATCTGAAATGGATATACACCAGATAAGCGAACCAGGTAGCTGCCGCCCAAGTCTCTTTCGGGTCCCAAGCCCAGTAATGTCCCCAGGCTTCTTTTGCCCAGATAGCTCCGGTAAGCATACCTAATGTCATAAATGCCAGACCTACATAGGTGAGGTTGTCACACAAATCCATTTCTTTCCGTTCAATCTCCTTCTTTTTGAACCAAAGCAGATAGACGGCCATCACCGTCGCCGCTCCCAACATAGCATAAGCAAACATATACACAATGACATGAGGGGCAAACCACGGGCTTTGCAAAGCAGGCATCAACGTCTTATTATGAATCTCCGGTTTGAAGATATTGATACAAATAAAGACCAATGAAAGGATGCAACTGAAACTTAAAATCCATTTATACTTCCAGCGTGCATAGGTTATCAATCCCGCCAACGGAAGGAAGAAAGAATACCACAGCCGTGTCTCTCCCATTGTCCGCATCGGAGGACGTTCTAATGAAATCCACATTCCGATAATGAAACTGAAGAAAATAGCCAGACCTAAGAAAGTAAATCCATAAGCCCATCCCGTTTTTGTACCTTTCCAGGCAGCAAAAGCTCCCAAAGCCCAACAAACCAGTGCGGCTATTGCAAATAGTATAAAGTATTCCCAACTCATGCTTTGTCCTCCTCTTTCCTCTTTTGTGCGCTGACAAACAGACAGATGGCTCCTGCCATCATCATTATTATTCCTGTGTAAACAACCGGCAACCACGGATCGCGAACCAACTCGAAGACACTGATATCGCTCCATCGTCCCTTTGTTTCATCGTAACTAAGTTGATAAATTTTCCAACCTTCTATCTCCATCGGGCGGTTCACTTCAATGGTTCCTCCCGTGATCGTTCCTTCTTGTGTGTAAATCTTCACTTCCGATACAAATCGCTGCGGTTCCCGTTCCGGCATTACAATACTGGTTAAAGAATCCAGCCGGATTGCCTTATAGGGAAAAAGAAAACTACCGCAACTTACCCATCCCTCTTTGGTTGTTTGATTCTTCTGATTGACTGCTTTCAGATAGACAGCATAAGTCGCTCCCATCGAATGAAATTCAGTAAACTTCAAAGTATCTTCGGTAGCCACAGAAGCAGCCATCGGAATAGATTGCTCAATAGTTAGCTGCCAGTCCTGCAAGCTGCCATTTGTCACTCCCTCTTCCAACAATACATGTACAGGAGATTTTTCGGGAAGCGTACGGCCGGTTTCATTATCAATCAGCATCAGTTTCGGAGGATATTCGTCGATAGTGAAATCCTTCAGTTCGATAGCCAGCGGAAGTTCAATCAGTTGACCTTTATCATCCGTAGCCCGCCATTCGGCACTTCCCATCCGGGTTGTCATTTTCAACCTTTGCATATCGGCATTTCCCAAAGTGGCTGTTATCAGTGCAATAAACAATCCGATATGATTCAGTAGGAAAGAAATCCTGCTGATCTTCAAAGAGAAACCGGTGCGAAGGATTGTCAGCCCCAAGGCGGTGACCATCCAAAAGTAGAGCAGGACAAAAGGCCAGGAAGAAATCATCTGCGAAAATCCCAGCAGATCAGCCGGAGCATGACCGGAAGGAGCCTGCCGGATCAGTCCCATCACTACCGTCATGCCGACCACCCACAATAGAGACGAGACAGCAGCGGAATAATGACTCAACCATCCGAATAAATAGACACGTTTGCGAAGAAGGTGCATGGCTACCAAAGCAATGATATAAACCACTAACACAATCACATTGACCGGACAGGCAAACAGGTCCCAATGTATGGCTCCCACTGTCATTTGCAGCAATAGCCCTATCACCAGTAATCCTGCGCCAATCACCAGCCCTTCTTTATAACTCCATGGTTTGCTCCACATATATAAATTCTCTTATTTCTGTGCCAGACGGCCGTTTTCTTTCGCTTTCTCCAACCATGCCGGAACAGTTGTTTTCAGGAATTTCTCCTTAGCCGCTCTTTCAGCATCCATATCCAAGCCGATATATTCCTGTGCTTTTGCCTTTGTTGAAATGTCCGGCATCGGAACATCTCCCGTATATCCATTCTTTGCCAATACTTTGGATACAGCCAGACGGGCTTGCATGGCACGATCCAATCCATGAGAAAGAATTCTCTGAATTTCCTGCGGTGCGTGGAAAGAACCTCCGTGTGAAGCTACTCCGAAATCCCAACGCCATTGTGCCTGACGAATCAGTGCGAGCACATCTTTCATCTGTGTTTCTGTAGCACCCTTGTCCCAGGCAAATTTAGCTTCGATATGTGCTTTTGCCAATTCCTGTTCCAGACGGTTACGGATTTCATTCGCTTTACGTTGGCGTTCGTACACATTATTACGTAAAGTCTCTTCACTTTCGCGGTGACAAACCTGACAGGTGCGGTCAATCATAGCCAACGGGCTTTGGATATGGTGATCGCTGAATTTCACACCACCTTCACTCTTATACGGCATGTGGCAATCGGCACAAGAGACACCTCTCTGTCCGTGGATACCCATCTGACAAATCTCATAGTCAGGATGCTGCGCTTTCAGAATCGGAGTACGGCTCAATTTATGAATATAATCATAAAAACCGGCCTCATCATAATAAGCCTCCATATCTTCTACCGTAAAACCTTTGTCCCAGGGGAAAGTCAGGTATTTACCATCCCCTTTGAAATAATATTCCACATGACATTGTGCACATACCAATGAACGCATCTCCTGCGGAGTAGCTTTAGTGATGTCTTTACCCTGACGTTGGAAAGCCTCTATCAAAGCGGGACGACTGATATGAAGATTCATTGTTTCGGGATCATGGCAATCGGAGCATCCGATAGGATTCACAATTTCAGCGCCCATAGCCCCCCATTTATTGTTATAGAAAGAATCGACACCTAATGCCTCCATCATACGGGGAACATCCGGACTCTTACAAGTCCAGCAGGTAGACGGTTGAGGACCTTCAGTCGGGCTCATGGGCGAACCGGTACGCAAAGATGCCGTAATATCCTCAATGGCATGCATGTGTCCCCGTGGAGTGGAATAATCTTTTGAGAAAGCATATCCCGCCCATAGAATCACCATTTCAGGACGTTTTTCCAAAGCATCTACAGCAATATTTCCATTAAATTCACTCTCAAAGTCAGTCTTTGCAGTCTCCGTCCAAGTCTGGTATTCACGGGGAAAGTCATTCTTAAACAGTTCATTTCGTGCTTCAATCCCTTTGATAACGTTTTTACGGTTATTGAAAATGCTGGCAACTTCCGCCCTCCGTTCCATCAACGCAGAAACGCATAATCCCAAAACAAATACAACGACCATTGAACCTCCGAACAACAGCCATCCTTGCCATGATTTTAATTTCTTTTCCATTGTATATCGGTTTTATTATTTTATTACGTATTTCATTTCTTATTTATCTTTCTGATTCACCATCTTCCGGAGCCATTCGGGAACAGGCGATTCCGGAAGAGGAACAATCGCTCCCGGAGTACCGGACAGGGAATTCTTTCCACCATGAGGAACATCACGATGGCAATCCCAGCAAGCCTTCCCCTCTCCTACCTGTGACATCATATAATCAATCTTCCCCGTCTTCACAAATTCCGTATTGAGTTGTGTATGACAGCGGATGCAATTATTCATAATCACTTCGGAACTGGCTTTATGAGCCTGAATGACCTGCGGCTCGCTTTTGGTAAGAAATGCAGCCACGTGTTTCATACCGTCCATACCTTTAAAGGTCCATTTCTTCACAGCATTTTCATGCGGCACATGACAATCATTGCAAGTGGCATTCCGGGCATGTGAACTATGGAACCAGGTTGCATAGTAAGGAGTCATAATGTGACAATTCACGCATGCAGCCGGGTCATCTCCAAGATAGGTATGCGCCCGGAGCATATACATAAACAGTGCTCCTCCACCCACAATAACACCGCCAATGATGACAGCCGCTACCTTCCATTTATAAGAAGGAAAGAGTCGATTTATTATTGGAAACTTCATCATACGAAAAAGTATTTTTCACAAAAGTAAAGGATTGGAAACAAAAAAGGTGTAATAGATATTACACCTTTCGAAAGAAAAAATACTCATTACGTAAAAAAACAGAATGGGAATGTGTCAAACGTCCCTTTTTGACCTCACCTCATTCTTTCTCTATGTATTGTCTTATTCATCATGGTGATGGTCTTCGTCTTCCACCTCATTACTTAATTTGATATTGCGTGCGATATAAGATTCGTTACCTGCGGCATCCGTGCAATAAACCATCAAATGATAATCTCCTGCAGTAGCATTGGCCGGTATTACAATATCGTGATGATGAATATGGGCGGTTTTCTGTCCGGACACATCGTAGGATCTGTTGAAACTAAAATCTACTGTTTCCTGTGCAGCCCTGCTATTACCTCCGTGTGAATGGTGGTCGAAATTACTATGAATTTCAATCTTATAGGATTTCAGCATGACATCATCCGACAAATCCATTTCAAAATGAACCCCATGTTCGTTTCCTATCTCCAAAGCCTGACCTTCTTCCGGTTCGTGAAGTTCAATCAGAGGTTTGGTCGTATCACTGGAGTCATCATTATCACAAGAGGAAAACATGAAAGTAACTGTTGCCAAAAGGCTAATCATTGGGAGATAAAATTTATTTTTCATTTCAGTAATTTTTTAAATGGAACTTTGATTAATATCTGGAAGTTACGTCCCGGTTCGGGGATTTCAACTTTCCTGTAAAAACTAAGATGATTGTAATATCGGGTATCGAATATATTCCGGGCGGTCAGGGTTATTTCAATCTCATTATTTCCACCTATCGGAATATTCAATGAACCACCCAGATGAAAGAGATTTGCTCCGGCTGTACGGTCTTCGTTACGGTCCACTCTATTTTGCCGGGCAATGCTCTGCCATTCTGCATACAACATATACCGATTCTTTTGCCAGGTTAATGTATTGCGCATAACAGGAGGTGGCGAGAAACTCAATGGAATATGTTCATCACAATTATAGGTGTAAACGTATTCAGCGGAAATCCGATAATTGAAGTTGCGTAGAAAATCAACATCTACGGTAGCTTCAGTTCCTGCGAATAGTGCTTCCGCTCCGGTATAGCGATAGATTTGTCCGGCATGAGGTAACACAGACCACTCTCCGGTAGGACGCAGAAAGATGTAATTGCTGAACCAACTGACAAATGGAGAGACGGAGAAAGAAATTCCCCGGTACTTCAGATGATAAGAAGCATCCAGTTGCCAGCCTTGTTCGGACTTTAGATTTGCATCTCCCTGTTCATGGCGGAAAGTGCCGTGATGTACACCGTTGGCAGCCAACTCATTCGCACCGGGCAGGCGGAAACTACGCCCGATATTCACCTTTACCAGATGCTTGTCGGAGGGAGTCCATACCAGTCCCAGAGAAAGAGAATAATCACCATAGTGCTTATTCACAGAGTGACTGTTCCACTTGTAGAAGTCTATCTGTTCCGGATCATAGCCCTGTTTCCGAAGATAATCGGCAAGGTAAGTATCTTCATGCGAAGAGATATTCATATATCCGTAGTCATATCGCATTCCTCCGCTGACAGAAAACACATTGTTGGGTCTGTATGTCGTAAGCCAAAGCATTCCGGTAGTGGAACGGCGATATTCAGGCAGTAAAAATGAATAGCCGGAAACGTCGTTCCGTTGATGTTGTCCATCCCACCCCAATGTATGTTCCCACGAAGAAGAACCAATAAAACGAGCTTTCACCGAAGCACTGAAAGTGTTCAGATTAAAAGCAAGTTCCTTGTCGGGGTCTTTCTCCGGTGCGGGTTGCGAACCATAGTGAGTATGGAAAGCACTCCACTCTTCACGGTGATTGTTCTGGAAACCTAAATCGCCTGACAAAATCAGTTTCTCCCATGCATATTGCTGGTGGGTGGTCACTTTCAGGTGATTCACTTTACTGAATGGCAATTCAATATTACGGCTGTCTCCATCATCTTCCACACGTGACGCATCGGGTATGCCATGTGCCCCCGGAAAGAATCCCGTCTTTTGATATACATTACTCACAGCATAATTCGCTTTATAGGCTCTTCGTTGATATTGGGTAAAAAGTCCGATATTGCGTTCAATGCCTGCTGTATTCTTGAGTTTACGCCCATATATGGGAATTCTTTGTGTCAGGTAGACAATAGAATCCGTCGGAATACGATAGTCACCGAAATGTTGTTCCGAATAACGAATATGGGAGTACCAGGCATTCTTCCTGATTCCCAGCATCAGTGATCCTCCGATGGTTCCATTGACTGATTTACCCAGCAGTGTGACATCTCCGAATACACGATTATCAGCAGGAACAGCCGACGGAACAACATCAATCACTCCTCCCATTGCATCACTGCCATAAAGCAGTGAGGAGGGTCCTTTCAATACATTGACTGCTCCGATATTGAAAGCATCCAGTTCTAGTCCGTGATCGGCTCCCCATTGTTGTCCTTCCTGTTTGATTCCGTTTTCCAATACAGCAATCCGGTTGAATCCCATTCCGCGAACCATCGGTTTGGAGAAGCCCGAACCAATATCCATTGCCTGTACTCCGGGAATATTCTCCATCGCCTGCATGAAGTTTCCTGTAAAATGTTTGCGCAAAAAATCCTGATCGGCTACATCAACCGTAAGGGCAGACTTTTTCGCTTGACGTTGCTGGTACGTTTCGGTTACCACAACATCAGGCAAAAGCATGCTCTTGATTGAATCGGATTTCTGTGCATGGACGGATAAGGTTACAAATAGCCCTATTACGCCCGAAATAATTCCGATACGCATCAATTACAATCTTTTATTTAATGTGTAAAATGAATGTAAGGATAGATTAAAAGCCAATCTATCTCCATTGAAAATATGAGTATGTAATCATGCGACCGGAGGCCCGCGTAAATGATGCGAATAAGTTCGTTTGCAAACAACCTTATCCTGGTAAATAATCGGCTCGTAGGGCACGAGCGTCAGTGTGCAATGAAATTCTATCGGTTGAGGTTCAGTAAAGAAAGAAAGGGAGTATTGGCAGATCGCACAATCATCAGATGATTGGTGAGAATGCTTTGCATGGGAACACGACTTTTCATCCTCACTTCCATGATAGTGAAAGGTCTTCACTACAAAGAAGGGAATGAATGTCATGAATAACATCCATGCTATATATACCCTTATATTTTTCTTTTGATACATTCTCCCTCTATTGATTAATAGAATAGCGGGACAAATATAACAGTATGAAAAATAATCAGCAAGTTATACATCTTAATATGTGTTACCGTGAATGACAAAAAACACAAAGCTGTCAGTAACAGCACGAGGATTTTTTAGTTGATTATCATTCTTCCTGTTGCCAGACATAAAACACGGTTCTTCCAGCTCCACGTTTACGAAGAATCCCTTTCTCAATGAAAGTATTCAAATCATCTATTGCTTTCAGTCGGGAAAGTCCGGTCAGGCTACTATATTCCAATCGGGTAATACCACCATTTTTCTTTAGAAATTCCTGTAAAAGCTGTTGGCGTTGCTCCATAGAAAATTCCACTTTTTGAGAAGAGTGTTTGGATTTATCCACACGTTCCAACTCTATTTCACGCTTAATCTTCCTTTTGAACTCTTTGGAAGTGCGCAAATGCACATTATCAAAACAGATTGATTCGGCACGAATCTCACGTTTAGTCATTACTTTATGCGTACATTTCAAAGAGATGCTAAAATGCCCGAGTTCGCCAAGTTCTACGATATATCCCTCTGCTAACGTTTCGGCTAGTTCATCCAATACAACTCCTACTACCGCATCTATCACGTTATAGTTAAAAGTCTGGGAAGAACGAGATACACGTTCCATGAATTCTTTCTTCGAGTAAGTTCCATTTGGAACGATACGGGCATGCAAAGGCTTTTGTTCTCCGGTACAATCAGGATCCGGTGTTTCATACAAATCATATTGAGCACTCATAAGTATATCTTTTTATTAGTTCATACATTTATTACTTTCACTACGTATATTTAATCGCCTGTTCATTGAACTTTAATCTTCAGTTCATATAAAAATAATCGTCTGACAGTTGTATCTTTTTCGTCTGACAGTTGTCAGACGGAAAGATAACAGTTGTCAGACGAAAGTTCAACAGCTGTCAGCAGGGCAGACGCATTATATTTTTTACTATATTCTCGTTTGTAATTTCCTTACTATATTGTTGGTTATTAACATATTATCATTTGCTAATGTCGATTATTTTCCTTATCTTTATAAGATATATTAAAACATAAACTAACATGAAAATTGGCATAATTG